>OHAS01000007.1_pt1 | contig 123504 bp, 132 predicted proteins | sample 1577131 | NCBI WGS metagenome assembly OHAS01 (sample SAMEA3541566, study PRJEB24748) | human gut metagenome | biome: human gut; feature: human-associated habitat; material: faeces | place: China | collected 2012 | reverse complement strand
GATTCCCTTTATTTTGTTATTCATCCGCTTTATCTTTCGCGTACTGAAAAAAACATTCCTGTCATCTTCCGTATAAAAATTAATGCTGTCGGCGCCGCAAACTAAAACCGCGTCAAACTCTAGTCCCTTAGACATATATACAGGTATTATAAATATACCTTCAAGATCCAATGAGCAGCCGTTTTTAATTAACTTTATATCAATACATTCATTCAAGCTCTCAAACAGCGAAGACGCGGCTTTTTCTGTTTTGCATATCAGGCCGATTGATTTGTATCCGGCTTGCGTACATGTCCGGATTTCTGAGACAATCATATTTATAAACGAGGTATGGTCAAAACCGATGTGAATTTCCGGTTTTTCTCCATGCCGGCTGAAGCCAGAAAAATCTTCGGTTTTTCCTAAAAATTTCAAGCTGTAATTTAATATCTCTTTGGTACAGCGAAAGCTTTTATCCATTATTACAAGAGCTGGCCTTTTTTTATTCAATATTTTTTTAATTTGCTCATATAGCCCTAAATCCTCCCGCTTTTCAAGCGTTTGATTTATATCGCCTAATATCGTGAATTTTGCGTTTGGAAAAAGCAGATTAAATATTTCATAATGCAGAGGATAATAATCCTGAGCCTCGTCAATTACGACCTGTTTTATATTTCTATATTTTTTTTCACCGTACAATTTTAGTGTTAAATATGCATTTGCAGCGGCGTCGTCATAATATAAAGCTGCTGAGCTTAGATTTTCACACGTATAATTAATAATATCTCCAATATTGTCCGGCATATCAAGATTTTCTGACAAACTCATAAAATAATTGTTATCGCTGAACAGGCATCTGTAAAGGCGTCTGACATCAAGCCTTATAAACCTCTGTATTTCAGACTTAATTTTCAATATCTTAAATTTATCGAATTGCTTAGAGCTGAGTTTTGCGCTCTCTAAAATAAAATCCGAAAGCTGTTCCAGCCTAAGCCCCAACGGAGTGGATTTCCTTCCGGATAAAATTTTGTTTTTAAGAGTATCTTTGCTGACAATAAGATTTCCGTTGTAATATATATCCTCAAAATCGATCCACCTGATTGGCAGGTCGTCAATAAAACGGTCTAATATTTCTGTAAAAAGAGGTGACATTTTAAATTCCATGCTTTTTTTGATTATATCCCGGCTGTTGGAATTAGAGATTAGGTTTTCCAAAAATTTGTCTTTAGGCTGAATACGCTCCGTCTTTAAAATATTAGAAAGAATACCGTCAAACACTTCAGAAATCACATTTTCTTCTCCAAGCTCCGGCAGAACGTTGGAAATATAACGTTCAAACACAGGGCTGGGCGAAATAATTATTATGTTGCTTGAGAGCAGATTATCCGACAGACCCTGATACATAAGATAGGCCGCCCTGTGAAGGGCAACGGACGTTTTTCCGCTTCCGGCTGAACCCTGAACCATAATTAAGTCACTGTCTAAATTCCTGATAACAATATCCTGTTCCTTCTGTATCGTCTCAACAATGGATTTCATTTTGGCGGAAGTATTTTGAGACAGCAGTTTCCTGAGAAATTCGTCCGCAATTTGAATGTCAGAGTCAAAAAAATATTCCAATAGTCCATTATTTATCTCGTACTGACGCTTCAGTGTTATCTCGCCGTATATCCTACCAATTGGGGCGTCATAGTATGCCGGACCGGATGCAAAACGGTAAAATACACCTGCTATAGGAGATCTCCAGTCATAGACGCACATATCTGCCGAATCATCCTTTGACAGGGAAAAACGTCCTATATAGATTTTTTCTGGCGTTTCCTCATCCTCGAATTTAAAATTAATTCGGGCAAAGTAGGGAGACTTAATTAAGTTTTCAAGTATAAGTATTTTATTTTCAACTGTATCGTATTCAGCTATCTTATCACTAAGAGGATTGACGTACTGGCTTAACTCGGCAAGGGCCTCAAAGCCCTCGCTTCCCCAAAGACCTGATATATAGTGGGAAGTGTTTTCACGCAGTTCCTTTTTGACATTGGCAATGGCTGCCCGGTTTTCGTTATTGCGCTGTCTTGCCTGATTAAGCTTGTTTTTAGCTAAAGCTATGGTTTTAAAGAGCCGTTGAGTTTCATAATCAAGTTCGGACTGTAGATCTCCCATTATTAAAGCCTCCTTACTTTTAAAAACGTGGTTTTAAACTGTTATAAAAGTCTAGCACGGCTGATGATGCAAAAACAGTCTTGTTGTTGCTTTTTTCTCATGGTACAATAAAAATGGAAGGGCAGATTTATTGCCCTTCCATTTTTATATTTCCTTTTTCTTTTCCTTTTTGCAGGCTGCCATGCACAGGACTGCGCCCAGTATTAGTGCAGAGCACGGCACTATGGCCTCAATTCCGGGTATGCCGCTTATTTTATAAAGCGGACTGGAGTAATAAAAGGCATTCACCAGAAGCTTCATCGCAATTATAGCGCTGATTATTATAAGAGGTATAAGCTTCAGCAGCATAGCAACCAGGTTTTGGCTGTATCTTGATAAAAAGAAGGCGGCTGAAGCGGCAGAAACGCCCGCCGCATAGGACAGCAGAACCATAACGGCAAGCCAGCCTCGTAATGTCCAGTTGAACCACGGCAGGCTTCCCTGCATGAACGAGAGCATACGGCAGTCAAAAAATACGGATGGGATTTTTAACAGAAATACTGTGCCGAACAATAAAATATTAATTGTGGTAAGCGCAATGGCTGAAAGTACGGATGCCTTAAACTGCGTATTAAGTATTTTTCTTCCATGGCGTGAGCTCCATTGCAGCTGTCTCATTTTTCTCATTTTATCCCTGACTGTAAGAGGTGAAATAAGCAGGCACACTGACACAATGATCCAAACGAGCAGATTTGAAAAGTACCGAGAGGCTGTATCGGTAATCTCATTAGGAAGCATATTTTGCCATAAAACTCCGTCTGAAAGAAGTTTATTTGCATTGGACAGCTCTTTTTTGTCATATTCTGCTGCCTGCAAGGCTGAAAGCCAGCTGTCGTACATTTGGGTATACGTATCCAACGCGTATATACGGCCGTCTATATTTTTGGTTTCCTCACTTTGAAGATAATTCAGCATAATGTTGGCGTCTGAATACAGCTTCTGCTCATCGGCGCCGATCTGGCCTGACACGCTGTAGACCGCTTTGTTATAGAATTCCTTGAACTCATCATAGCTATTTACCCCATGTTCTTTAAACAGGCTGTTGGAGGCCGTATATCTGTCCGCCTCCGCGATAAGCTTCGGATAAGCGGCCTTAGCCTTAGCAGCTTCGTCGGGGGAGAGGGATGTGCCGTATTCTTCTGCCCATTGTTCAGCCGTTCGCATCAGTCCGTCCATTTGAGGGCCGTTTGGAAAATACTGAACATAAAAGTTTAAAAACATCGCATAAAAGACAGCGCCAGTTAAAATAAGCACAGCTATAATTCCCGGCCGCCAGATTTTTTTAATTTCTTCTTTTATCATTATATAACATCCTTTCTGCCAAAACGCCGTAAGCTTGTTTTCAGCAAAAACGCTCCTGTAATAAGGCATACCGCTGCAGAGCAGCATTCCTGCCACGGTACCATTGCTCCGGCGCCCATATCAGTGAACCATAGGGGCTCAAACCACCACAGCGGAATGTATGTCCAGTGCATGAGCTGGTAAATAAGCCAAAGCTTGCTGTCTCCGGAGAATATAAAAATACCAAAGTTCAATACAGCGGCTGAAAACAGAAGCAGAAAACCCTTATAGGTATCTGAGCATAAAATTCCGGCTGAAAATGCTATGATATAGGCAATTATAACGGTTACAGCCCCAAGACCGGCTGAAGCAATCGTATATTCAAGCAGTGTAAACGGCTTCCAGGTAATAAACGGGATGCTGTATCCTACAGAATATATTTTGTTAAACTGGCTTGAGACGTTTGAGTTCCATATTCCTCCCATAGAGTTCATCGCCGAAAAGGCAAGTACTGCCGCGGCAATAAGAAGCGTGTAAACTGAAACTGTCCATATTCCTCCGGTAATTGCTTTAAGCCGCTGTATTTTACGGCCCGTTTTAGTCGAGTATATGCAGTATGCGGTTCCCTTCTGCTTTTCACAGCCGGAAAGGTAAAGCGCCATAAGCGCCGCAATTATGATTCCTTCTGTAACAGCGGCCCTGATTACAGTTCGGAAAAGTCTTTCATGTAGCAATTCCGTCTCCTCTGCGGCATATACGCTCAGTGAAGCTTCCGTTTTAGCTAGGGCATTAACGCTGTACTGAAGCTTTTTATATTTACTGTCAATTATATCGGCGGCAGTTCCGCCTATTTTGTACAGGCCTATATAATGATTTCCTATTTCAGAGGCGTCAAAGCCCTCGAAAATGTCCTCAGCGCCGGCTGTATTGGAAATCAGCCTGTCTTTGTATTCATTATCGGGAAGTCTGCAGAGCTTTTCTGTGAAATCATCTCCCATAACACCTTCCGTATACTCATATACGCTTCCTATGTAGGCTATATATTTCCTGCTCTCTCCGGGAAGGCACAGCAGAGTATTAATAATCAGGCACAGCACTGTGAATATTGCAAACATCGGTACTGACCACAGCTTTTTGGTCTCGTGTACTAAAAGCTCTTTTTTCATAATTCCTCATCCCTGTATACATAAAGGAAAACGTCCTCAAGACTTGGTATTGCCGGGCGACCGTTTGCCGGTGGCTCATCAGATACTATCCGAAGCATAGTCCCGCCTTCTCCCTGTATTTCGCTTAACATCAGCTGACCTGGCCTTATTCCCTGCGTCGACGGAACCTCAAATATCTTTCCGCTGAGTAAGGAGCATATGTTTAACGGGCTGTCGCAGCAGTAAAGCCTGTGGTCCTTAAGCATAATTATTTGCCCGGCTATAGTTTCAATGTCAGATACTATATGTGTAGAAAGTATAACTATCCTGTTGTCCGCAAGGGAGTGTATCAGGTTTCTGAAGCGTACTCGCTCCTTTGGGTCAAGACCGGCTGTAGGTTCGTCAAGGATTAGTATTTTCGGGTCGTTAAGCATTGCCTGAGCTATGCCTACACGCTGTATCATTCCGCCGGAGAAACGCCCCATCTTTTTGTTTTTAAAACCGCTAAGGGAGACAAGCTCCAAAAGCATGTCTATCCGCTTGGCGGCCTCTTTCCTATTTAGTCCCTGAAGGGCGGCCATATATTTCAAGAACTGAACAGGAGTGTAGTTCTGATAATATCCAAACTCCTGAGGAAGGTATCCCAATAAGCCGCGGTATTTTTCGTCCAAGTTGATAATATCCTCGCCTTTCCACAAAATTGAGCCCTCTGTTGGGAAAATCAGTGTTGTAAGCATTTTTATAAGAGTGGTTTTTCCTGCCCCGTTAGGTGCAAGCAGGCCGTAAACGCCGTTTTTAAAGGACAGGCTGATATCCTCAAGGGCGGTAAAGGTTCCAAAGCGTTTTGTAACATGATTAACTGAAAGCATTGACTGCCTCCTTTCTGTCAAATAAATAATGACGTACTTCAATAAGATATATGGACAGTGCCAGTACAGAGGTTAAATAAAACAAAAATACAGGGACTTTAAGAAGCAGTTCTCCAAATTTTTCACCTGAATTAAGCATTATTACTGATACTGTTGTCCAGATGGCATACACACCCAATATATACCTTTTCTTTCCGGATATAAATGCCGCAAGAAGAACAGCGGCGAATATAAACAGTGATGAAAATGATACTCCCATAAGACGGGGAAACGATACCGACTCTCCGCTCAGGACATAGAAAAGTGAAGTGACAGGCACACATACTATAATTGATATGCCCCCAAATAGAAGCATCCGCAGGGCTGTAAGCTGACGCAGAGTGTATCTGCAGGTCATCTTAAGCTCGTAAGTACCGCTCATTCGCTCTTTCCACTGTGTTAAAAAGTGGAGAAGCCCGTAAAGCGCGGGAGAAAATACGAATACAGCGGGGCACAGTGAGCCTTCTCCTCCTGAAGCCGAATAGGCAAACGGAATTATAAACAGCGCGAAGGCCAGAAAGGCCAGAAAAAGGCAGTCGCCAACCCCAAAAAACAGCGTTTGCATATCAACAGACTTAAAAAGCTTTGGAATACTGCTCCTTAGGGTCTTCGGCCTTGGCATTCCCTGGCTGATTATAAAATCAATGGATTTATTTTTTTCTTCTTCACTAATAATCATTGCCAAACTCCTTTCTGAGCCGCGATGTTAAACGGTAGTATACAGCCTTTATTTTTGCTTCGGGCTGACCCGTCAAAGAGGCTATTTCTGGAAACGTTTTTTCACCATAGACGCGCAGACGGAATATTTCCTGAACTGCAGGGTCAAGGGCTGAAACGTATTTTTCCACAATTTCCAACAGCTCCTGATTTTCAATATTGGTAATAAAGCTGTCCTCGGTACTTATGTCATTATCCTCAATTGGAACTGTGACGGGAACGAAACGCCGTCTTAAATCAATGACCTTATTGGTTGCTATACGGTACAGCCATGTACGGAAAGAGGCTTTTTTGCTGTCAAAGGAGGGCAGGGAGCCCAGTGCCGCTATAAAAATATTTTGGGTAAGGTCAAGGGCTTCATCTTTATTAGAGCATTGCCGGAAAGTATATATATAAATTTCGTCGTAATACGTCCGAATAAGCTCGTCAGCGGCGGTCTTTGAACCGCGTCGGAGAATATCCCGTATAAGCTTTGTATCCCTGTCCATCTTTCACACTCCTTCCCGTACATTTATATATTCGGATAAAGCATAGCTGCCGTTGCACTTATTATAGCAAATAGTTTAAAAAAATATATTTATAGACGGAATATTGCATTAGTGCTACAATTGTTTTAAAGATGAGATCGGAATTTATTTTGTCAGGAGGCGAGAAATGAAATCAATACAGACTAAATTTATAGCGCTTATATTAAGCTGTGTAGTTTTATGCGCCGCCGTTATCGGGGGTGCGGGCGTAATAAACTCCAAAAAAGTTGTTGATACAGATTCATCTAAAATTATGAATCTGACATGCAGTGAAAAAGCCCAGGAGCTGAACGGACAGCTTACGCGCATACAGCAGTCTGTGGAAACCTTGGCTTATTATACTACAGAGCAGCTTGAAAGCGTGGAACGCCTCATGACGGATAAGGAGTATATGGCTGAATATACGAAAAAGCTTGAGGATGTGGCTGTAAATGCGGCGAATAATACTGAGGGGGCTGTAGCTGTCTATGTACGGTTTAATCCTGAATACTGGGAGCCTACGTCGGGCTTGTTTTGGAGCAAAACGGAATTAAGCGGAATATTCCAGCAGCTGACGCCGACGGACTTTTCCAATTATAATCCTGACGATGTGGAGCATGTCGGCTGGTACTATATTCCGGTCAAAAACGGAAAAGCAACTTGGCTTTCTCCATACATGAACCAGAATATAAACATAAATATGATTTCCTATGTTATTCCCATATACAGAAACAACATTATAGTTGGCGTTGTTGGAATGGACATTGATTTTGACGTAATTACAAGCACTGTGGCTGATATGAAAATCTATGACACCGGATATGCATTTTTAACTGACAGCCAAGCCGATATAATGTACCATAAAGACCTTACAATAGGTGTTAATATGGAAAATGCCGACGCAAGCCTTGGACCTGTAGCGCATGAACTGGAGAATGGGACCAGCGGAAGCTCACTGTTCTCATATCAGTGGCAGGGAGTACAGAAAGAGCTGGCTTTCAGAAGCCTTGTTAATGGCATGAGATTAGCTCTCACCGCACCGAAGTCAGAAATTGACGCTGCTAAAAACAGCCTGATTTTTCAAATAAGCATTGCCGGGCTTTGTATTTGCATAGTGTCTGTTCTGCTTACGGTCTCGCTTACCAGAAAAATAATTAAACCGCTGAGAGAGCTGAATGACGCTGCTAAAAAAATAGCTGAGGGGGATTTGAGCATAGCTTTAACCAAGCAGACAAAGGATGAAGTTGGAATGCTGGCTGAAAGCTTCCAGCTTACTGTAAACCATTTGCAGAAGTATGTTAACTATATAAATGGCCTTGCCTACCGGGATTCCATGACGGGAGTTAAAAATAAAACTGCTTATGACGAAATGGCTAAAAAAATAGAGGAAAAGATGCGTACAGAGCAGCCTGAATTTGCGGTCATAGTATTTGACATAAACGGGCTTAAACAGGTAAATGATAATTTTGGCCATGATTTTGGGGATATTCTCATAATTGACTGCAGTAAACTGATATGTAAAAGCTTTAAACGAAGTCCGGTATACCGTATAGGCGGAGACGAATTTGTAGTTATATTGGAAAACGATGATTTGGAACATTATCAGGAACGTCTTGAGGATTTCCAAAGAGAGATAGAAGAGGCTAACCGCACCTCAAATGTTGGCTTTAAAATTTCAATAGCCAGGGGCATTGCTATTTACAACAGCGGAACGGATTTAGTTTTTGCCAATGTATTTAAAAGGGCCGACGAAGCTATGTACCAAAATAAACAGATAATGAAACAGATTGAATTAAAGCAAAACACACCTAAATAATTAAAAGCCTCTGAAAATATTTTCAGAGGCTTTTTTGTTATCTGTTTTTTTCCAACGCCAATTTTATTTCAGCTCTAACGGCGCTGTCATTTTCAGTTTTGTTAAGCTCATTAAGATAATTAATGGCTTCTATTCCGCCTATTTTACCCAGAGCCCAGACTGCATATTCCCTTATGAGAGGGTCGCTGTCCTGGGCGGCGGTTATCAGGTCGGGGACGTACTTTTCATCCCGGCTGTTTCCTATAGCTATGGCTGCGTTTCGTCTGAAATAGCGGATGCCCCTTATATAGTTATACATAATTGGCCATACTACTTCCTCATAGTATTCATCGTCCATGTTAAGCACCTTTGCAAGGTCAAATTTTTCAGCAGTAAGCTCGAGAAAATTATCCTTTACACATGCCTTTGATAAAACGGCCTTGTTTCTTGGACATACCTCCTGACAGACGTCGCAGCCATGTATACGCAAGCCCATTTTATCTCTTATATCATGAGGTATATGAGTAACGGGCGAGCCGTCTTTGTTTGGCGGAAGCCAGTTTTCCTGCGTAAACCAGTTGTTAAACGCGAGACATTTTCTTGGATTGAGTACGCCGGGGGCCTCTATTGCCCCTGTGGGACAGCGGTCTATACATATATGGCAGTCCTGTGGACATTGGCGTTTAATTGTAGGCTCATCATAATCAAGCTCTCGATCTACAACAACCGATGTAAGTATAACGAATGAGCCAGTTCCTTTAACGTACGCAAAATTATTTTTCCCATAGGTAGCAATACCTGCTCTTGCCGCGGCCAATCTGTCTGGAACGGTAGTTCCTTTACAGACATTTATTCCATTATCCTTTAAAAATTCCTTAAACAGGCCAATGCGCGCTCCGTTCATGGTTTTTTCTCTTGGATTATAGCACCTTGCCTGATAAGCCCTGCCTACCTTGCCGATAAGCTTTTCCGGGAATGCAATGTGGGAGAAGCCGTAAGCAAGGGAGATAATGGATTTAGCTTCAGGATTTGTCTTCTTTGGAGCCGCGCCTGTTAATGGGCTTCTTGCGTTGGAAATATAAAAATCATATGTATCGGTACGGCTGCCCAATTCATCTATGTATTCCGTAAACTCGTCTGCGGAACATACTCCAACGTCGATGTAGCCTAATTCAAGTGCCTTTGACTTAATTTTTTCGGTTAAGGTCATAATAACTCTCCTTTTGTGTATTTACACTATTAGTTTAAAATTTTATTCTGCTGTCTGAAGATTGTAAAGCATTTCCATCAGCAGACCGGCATTTTTACTGCCAAGCATCTCGGTTATTTTATCCTGTACAGACTGCCATATTGGAATGGTTCTTTTTAGAAGATAACGTCCCTCACTGGTAACTGTAAGCTGGTTGTTGCGCTCTCCTTCTTCTGATATGTCCTGAATATATCCCATAGCTATTATGGACTTCAGGTTTCTAACAAGAGTGCTTCTTTCTAAGCCGATATGGTCGGCCAACTCAGTTGTTGTCGCCATACCGAGTTTATTAAGATTTATTATAATTGAGAACTGGTTGAGGGATATGCCTTCGTTTTTAAGGGCCTCGTCATACAGCTCGGTTACGGCTGACGCCGCACGGCGAAGCATTATACAGTAGCATATACTGTTTACGGGTTTTTTCATAATATCACCTCTGTGTATATACACAAAATATCACATAATCTAAAACATGTCAAGGCGTTTAAAAAAGGTATGGCATTTATTTAATGCCATACCTTAAATATCGTCAAGCTTATATTTATCAGCCAACGGTTTTGCAGAAATACTTCCGGCATATTAACACACAAAATTATTTAATCAGTAATAACCAAGCAATACCGTTTAAATGCTGGTATAGCCGCCGTCTATATATATTATCTGTCCCGTTGTATAGTTTGAAGCCTCCGACGCAAAATAAACAACCATTCCCGCAAGGTCGCAATCAGCGTTGCCGAAACGTTTAACAGGAATATGCCTGAACATTTCTTCTCTTGTTGCAGGATCCTCGAAAAGTACCTTTGTCATAGCTGTTTCAAAGAAGCCGGGCGCCACTGCGTTTACAGTAATTCCATACTGTGCCCATTCAACGGCAAGGGCCTTTGTCATCTGCATTACTGCTCCCTTAGCTGCAACATAGGAAACTATATTGGGACGTGCCACAACACGGGCATTAATGGACGAAATATTAATAATTTTTCCTTTTATTCCTTTTTCAATCATGTGCTTTCCTACAGCCTGACATGCAAGGAATACGCCTTTAAGCTGTACATCCTGCACCTTGTCCCAATCCTCTACTGTATATTCTATAGCGGGCTTTCTTATATTTACGCCTGCGCTGTTTACGAGGATATCAATATGTCCAAGTTTATCAATAACCTTTTCTACAAGAGCGTCAACGCCGTCCTTTGTTGAGATGTCAGCTGATATTCCATAGCACTGTCCGCCGGTTTTTTCAGTGATACCGTTTGCCGCCTTGTCACAGTCAGCCTGATTACGGCTGGATACTACTGCTGCTGCGCCTGCTTCAACAAGCCCCTTGGCGATACCCTCTCCAAGCCCCTTGCTTCCTCCGATTACAAGCGCTACCTTACCTTTAAGTGAAAACATGTCCATAACACTCATGATATAATCCTCCTTAATTTCGCTTATTGTTGAAATTTCCCTATTAATTATAACACATAGGCATATTGGTGTACATAATTAATTAATAACATAATTATATATAAGCAATTTTTGTGCCAAATATAAAACAGCCTAAATCCCATACTAGGGATTTAGGCATGTCTTTGTTTCAAGACTAATTTTGTTGTTAAAACAAAACTGATGTTTTGATTTCACTACTTTAATCTAATGTAAATACATATTCGTCCGACAATATATAATGTGGAGAGGAAAGTGTGACGCTTCTATAGTCATTTAAATTAATTCTGTCATTTCCAAACGCCGCTTTCCACTGGCCGTTTTCATTTTCGGTCCAGCTGGCTGTTCCGCCGATATTTTTGCCGTTTATGATTCTAAATCCAATTTCAGATAAATGTATATTGTCCTGCTTGTCAGTAGCAGTAAATTCGATGCCAATGCTTTCATCCCACTTTTCTGAACCTACTGTCATGTTAGTTATATTCAGGTCTGCATACTTTAAGCTGACTTTTTTAGGAAAATCAATTGTCCCGTCCTTTTTAACCTTAAAGTTCAAAACTATATCCTCATTATCAAGAACCTCAACAACCGGAACATGAAGCTCTGCCGCGGTTTTTTCTTCATCGGTAAATCCGTATGAACCAAGGTCGAAATAGAATTCCGTTCCGTCGCCTCCGTTGTAGCCGGCTGGTATTTCCTGTCCGCCGATAACGAGGTACGGCAGTATATCATCGCCATTTTCCTTTGCGGCGTACTGAATATATCCATATACCTGGGCAAATTCACTGTAGTTGAGAGAATACATCTTTATATAAAGGGTATCATCGTCCCATCTGGGAACCACTGTCAGCGAAATATTATTTCTCATGGCTGTTGGGCCTATTTGATCAATACTGTCATAGAATTCTATAGGCTTGAGCTTGACGTCAAAGGAAAGGTCTCCTATTGTAAGGTTTATTGGAAGGTTCACTCCGTATTCCTCTATGGTTTCAATCAAATCTGTTACTCTTACCGTGTTTGTCATCTCCGTCCGGCTGCCGCCGCCGTAATAATCAGGTGACTCACAGGCTTTACCGGCTACTATGACATCCGGAACAATATTAAAGGACGGGCCAAATGGGCTTCCATTATCTGAAACTTTTATAAAAGATGATACACCGTTGTCGTCCAGCAATTTTTGAAGGTCATCGGCAGTTGCGTTGTATTTTATATCATCTTCTTTAATGAAATCCAGAGTTATTTTATATACTATATCCACATTAAAGTCAGATACATAGGCGTTTTCCAATGTGACTGTAACCTTTCCGTCCGTCTGGGTAACGGGGTCGCCGTCCATGGAATAAAGTATCCCTGAGGGAGCCCTTGTGGTGTCATTCTGTTCACTTATTGACATACCGGGAATAAATGAAAAGATTTTCTTTATAGCCGCCTGTGCCGAAGGGGAGTAGCTGACCGCGGTAACTGCTACGGCAAATGCCGCGGCCGCAACTGCCCACCTTCTCCACATAACAGGCTTTTTAGCGGGCTCGTCAGCCTCTTCAATATAATTTGGGTCTATATTACCAAGTTCCTTATATAAATCTTCTTTTTTCATATCTCAATTCCCTCCTTTTCCAAGTATTCTCTTAAGGCAGTCCTTGTTCTGAAAAGGGATGACTTCACTTTGCCCTGACTTATACCGTATCTTTTTGCAATATCGGATATGGAATCAGAGTGCCAGTATCGCCTGACAAAGTAAATTCTCGCGTCCTTTTTAATGCCTGACAGAAATAAATTTATGGCTCGGGAAATCTCGCCTTTTTCATAATCTTGCTGCGCTGTCTGGGACGGTATCATTTCCTCAACCTCCGAAAGCAGCATATCAAACTGGGAATTTCTTTTTTGGGCCCTGTAATATTCATAGCGGTTTAAAGCAGTTCTTCTGGCAAGCATACCGAGGTATGTTTTAAGAGGATTTGGCTCTGCGGGAGGTATGGTATTCCATGCCTTTAGATAGGTGTCATTTACCGCTTCCTCACTGTCCTGCCTGTTCTGTAGTATGTTCATTGATATTTTCCTGCAGTAGGATCCGTATTTGACATTGGTTTCTTCAATGGCGTTTTCCATGCGTCCGATATATAAATCAATTATTTGTTTGTCGGTCATTATTGTCATTCCTTTCTAAGGGCCCTTCACTAATAAATACAGGAAATGCCGGCGGAGGTTTCATTTATATACTAATTATATCGAAAAAATTCCGCGGATTATCCGCGGAATATATAAAGCTGATTAAAGAATTTATCCTTTGACTTCAGGAAATCCTCAGCAAGAAGGTTGCTTTATAGTTCATTACCCAATTCAGATATGGGATAAAATGAAAATATATCTTTAATAATACGGTCAGAAGCATCCTCAATTTCAGCGCAGTACTGCCTGTAGGCGGCCATCATTTTTTTAGCCTCATCGGTTACTTTAGCGCCGCCTCCGCTTTTTCCGCCGGTTGTGGAGCATAAAAGCTTAAACCCTAAATTTTTTTCGCATTCCTTAACAATTTTCCATGCCTTAGAATAGGCCATGTCCATACTGATAGCGGCTCTGCGGAGCGAGCCATATTCCTCTATCTGCTCCAAAAGGAGGCATATTCCCGGACCGAAGCACTTGTCCTCGGTATACAGATGTATTCTAATCTTAGCCTTAAGTTCCTTTTCCATTGTAAACCCTCCAAAAAAGTGTTATCCTTAGAATAATATAACGGTGAGGTGTAGGCGTATGCTTTCAGAAATTTTAAATATTAAACCCGGGCTTACCTCAATTATAGGAAGCGGCGGTAAAACAACGCTTATGTACAGTCTTGCCAAAGAACTGTCAGCGTCAAAAAAGGTCGTTATCTGCACCTTTACAAAAATTTATAAGCCTGAACATATTATAACACTTACAGACCCATCAGAGGAAGATATAAAAAATGCACTTTTGGCCAATAACTGTATATGTGTCGGAAAGTTATCCACAGAAGAAAAATTAACAATGCCGGATATTCCTGTGGAAATTTTGCTGAAATACGCGGATTATGTAATTTCAGAGGCAGACGGGGCAAAGGGGCTGCCTTTAAAAGCCCATAGGCATTATGAGCCGGTTATCCACAGAAAACCTGTGAATACAATTCAAGTTCTGGGGATAAGTGGCATAAATAAAAAAATTAAGGATGTCTGCCATAGGCCTGAAACATATGCGGAAATAGCCGGAGCGTCAATAAACGATAAAGTAACGCCTGAAATGGCCGCCCGTGTGGTCAAAAGGGAAGGTCTATGCGACACGCTTATAATAAACCAGGTGGAAAATGACGATAATATGAAGGACGCGGAAAAAATTGCCGCTTATTTGGACATACCGGTTTTTGCCGGAGAAATAAGGAAAGGGGATTTGATATGCTTGCGATTATAAAAGGGGCTGGAGACATCGCTTCAGGAATAGCACTCAGGCTCAGGCACGCTAAATTTGATGTTGTTATGACAGACTTGAAAAAGCCTACGGCAATCAGACGTACCGTCTGTTTTTCTCAGGCAATAGTAAACGGAGAAACGGCTGTGGAGGATGTTAAAGCCGAAAAAGCCGATAATACGGACGATATACAGGATATTATAAACAGGGGAAACATTGCGGTTATAGCCGATGCAGAGGGAGAGTGTATAAAAAAGCTTAAACCCTATTTTCTGATAGACGCTGTATTGGCAAAGAAAAACTTAGGAACGTCAATTGAGGACGCTCCGGTCGTTATAGGCGTGGGCCCAGGCTTTACCGCCGGTATTGACTGCGATGCTGTTATTGAAACCCAAAGGGGACACTATCTTGGCAGGGTTATATTAAAGGGAAGTGCTGCTGAGAATACGGGGGTTCCCGGAAATATAGGAGGATATACCACCGAAAGAATAATTAGGGCGGCAAAAGACGGTATTTTTTCACCCGTCTGCGCCATAGGCGATATTGTGGAGGCCGGTCAGACTGTGGCATATGTTGATGATGAGCCTGTTAAGAGCCAAATCGGCGGAGTGCTCAGAGGTATTCTGCCTAAGGGAACTCCTGTATTTAAAGGAATGAAAAGCGGCGACGTTGACCCGAGATGTAAAATTGAACACTGCTGGTGCGTATCAGACAAGGCATTAGCTGTCGGCGGCGGGGTACTTGAGGCAATGCTTGCGCTGAAGGAGGATTGAAAATGGATGATATAAGGCTTACAAAGCTGGCTGACTGTGCTGGCTGCGGTGCAAAGGTAGGCGCCGGCGTGCTTGCAAAGCTTCTTGAGGATATAGAGGTGCTTGATGACCCAAACCTGCTGGTTGGATTTGATAAAAGCGACGATGCATCAGTATATAAAATAAATAATGAGCAGGCCATTGTCCAGACTGTGGATTTCTTTCCTCCCATATGCGATGACCCATATATATTTGGACAGATTGCGGCTGCAAATGCCATGTCTGATATATACGCAATGGGCGGACAGCCTAAGCTTGCACTGAATATAATGGCTGTTCCAACGTCTATGAACAAGGAGCATGTCCATGCAATCCTAAAGGGCGGATATGAGAAGGTTTACGAGGCCGGGGCGCTGATAACGGGAGGACATTCTATTTATGACAAGGAACCAAAATATGGTCTTTCAGTGACTGGCTTTGTACATCCGGATAAAATAATTACAAACAGCGGAGCAAGGGAAGGCGATGTGCTTATACTTACAAAGCCAATAGGAATCGGAATTATTACAACAGCCGCTAAGGCTGACATGGTATCTGAGGAAGGCCTGCAATTTGTGTATTGCCTTATGTCAACGCTTAATAAGTCGGCGAGGGACATAATGGTCAAGTACAACGTGCATGCATGTACAGATGTGACAGGCTTCGGACTCATGGGGCATCTTTTGGAAATGGCGCAGGGTTCAGATAAAGCCGCTGTTGTTGATACAGAAAATATAGATTATATAAATGAGGCAAAGTTTTTAGCACAAAGTGGTATACTGCCGGAGGGACTTTACCGAAACAGGAGCTACGCGGAAGGATTTGTTGAACCTGGAAATATAAAGCTTTCAGTGCAGGACATGCTGTTTGATCCCCAGACCTCAGGAGGACTGCTTATCGCGGTTTCTCCAGAGGATGCGGATATGCTGTTCAATGAGCTGAAGGGAAGGGTGCCAAGCGCCCAAAGGATAGGACATATAGAAAATTATAAGGGCGGAGCTAGGATTATTTTGAGATAACTCTATTGTGTACAAACCTGTTTTGACGTATAATAAAGCGTTAAAGGGGGTTGAAAATGAGTGAAGGAATATAAATTTGCAGTTAAAAAGGTTCTGCCTGTGCTGTTTTCATATATATTTATCGGAATCGCAAGCGGGCTTTTGCTTAGGGATGCGGGATACTCATTCATTTGGGCGCTCCTTTCAGGAATGTTTGTATACGCCGGCTCCATGCAGATAGTTATGGTACCTCTTCTTGCAGCCAAAACCCCGATATGGCTTTTGGCTGTGATGACGCTGTTCATAAACGCACGGCATATTTTTTACGGAATTGGCTTTATAGATGAGTTTAAGGAAATAAAGAAGCGTTGTTTTTGGAAATATCCTTATATGATATTAACTGTAACGGATGAAACCTACTCAATACTTTGCTCACTTGACTGCCCAAAGGAATATGACAGGCTTAATGTGGAATTTTACATACTTTGCACAACGCATATTTTATGGATAGTAAGCTGTACGCTTGGCTCCATTATTGGAAACGTAATACCGTTTGACACGACTGGCATAGATTTTTCGGCTACCGCATTTTTTATATGTATTGTAGTGGACCAATGGAAGCAGTTTAAATCCCATATCCCTGCTGTGACAGGGGCTGTAAGCGCCGCTGTATTCTATTTTATTTTAGGAGCTGAGAGCTTTCTTCTTCCTGCGCTTTCCATAAGCGCACTTGTCCTTGTTTTAATGAAGGACAGGGTCAGAGTGAAAATGATGAGGGGAGAGGTTGCAAATGAATGACGCTGTATTCACGGCTTTATCTATAGCAGTAATAGCTTTAACGACATGGCTGTGCCGTGCATTTCCTTTTATATTATTTTCGGGGAAACGTAATATACCGGAAACAATTTCCTACTTAGGAGGAGTGCTTCCGGCGGCTATTATGATAATTCTGGTAATATATTGTCTCAGAAATGTGGATCTTATAAATTATCCGCACGGGCTTGCGGAAATTGTTTCTATAGCCGTTATTGTTTTTCTCCAATGGAAGAAGGGCAATACAATTCTTACCATAGTTGTGGGCACTGTTTTATATATGACTTTAATACGAACTGTATTTCCGATATAAAATGGCCGAAGCATAAGCTTCGGCCATTTTTTTAGATTTCCAGCTTGCCAATGGTAACGGCTAGCTTCTCAGCTATAGTATCAAGCCTTGATTTTTGCTCGCCTATAAGCTGCGGCATTTCATAGCTTTTTATTCCATTGCATCCAACTGCCACAGGTACTCCGAAAGATACGCCGCTGTAGCCGTATTCTCCCTCAAGCACTGAGGAGCATTCAAGAACCTTGCCTGAGTCGGTCGCAACTGCCTCAATAAGCTCCTCAATGTTTATTGACGATGCCCAGCCTGATGTTCTTCCGCAGTCAAGGGCAGAAAACTGGACAAAAAAATTCGACGTAATGCTTTCAATTTCCTCTATCTGCTGGTCAGACAGGTTAAGAGGTTTTTTGCCGCATGTCATTTTATCATAGAGATTTATCTGCCCATTGCCGTGCTCGCCTATACAGAAGCCGTCAAGCTCCTTGAAATCCCGTCCGGTAACCTTAGAGGCGGCCCACTTAAGGCGGTAGGTATCATTTCCGTTGAAACCTAAGATTTTTTTCCTGTCCCAGCCTAAAATTTTATATATTACATAATTAAAAATGTCGACAGGATTTGTAGCATTAATGATTACGGCTTCTGAGCAATTGGCCTTTATCTGCTCGCAGATGGGCTTAACTATTTTCATATTATCACGGAGATATTCCATTCTGTCCTCAACCCTGCGTTCAGGAATGCTGGCGGTTATAAGAATTATGCCGCAGTCCGCCAAATCGCTGTAGCTTCCAAAGGAAATTTTTGTTTTAGAGGCGCTGTATACGGCCTGTCCCATATCCATTACGTGGTTTTTAACCAAATTTTCCTTTATATCCACCAGCTTTATTTCTTCCAGATAACCCTTCATCCCCGCGAGAAAAGCTGAAGTCGAGCCTAACAGCCCCGCACCTCCAATTACACCAAGTTTCATAGCTAAAACCTCCTTTTATAAAAGATTGATAATATTTCCTGACCATTCCATAAGCATTTTGGAAGAACCGTCAAAATCCTCCTTCCATTTTTCCTCAGCCAGCAGTTCAAGTACAGGCTTATCCTCACCCGTCAGCAGCGGAATAAGATCGGCATTTTTTTTGATATATTCCTTGTTTTCAAGATAATGTTTAGCTTTGATAACAAACGAAGCCTGTTTTAAAATTTCTCTGAGCGCATCAGGGCTCTTTTCGTGTACAGCGTTATGAACGCAGGCATGGTATATGTTGCAAGCGCCCATATGTACAAAGCGTCGTATGTCGTAATTGGCTATATATCCCCTTATCCAGTCAATACTGCCGTAAACTGCAGTTGTGTCATAATAAAACTGGAATAAATCGGTTCTGTCCCAATTGGCCAGCTCCTCGCGCCCAGATATAAAGCCGCATATTTTGTCCCTGCTTTCCAGACTGGATATGGCAGTTTCATATTTTTTTAAATCCTCATAGGAGAGCTTATCCAATACAACCACAACATCTATATCGCTGTCCGCAGTGGCTTCACCTCTGCCTTGGCTTCCCTGAATTCCAACAAATAACGTTCTTCCGGGAAAGGTCTGCAGCACCCTCTCGGCAAATCTGTTAAGCCATTCTTTCATAGTCAACCTTACCTCCAAAATATACGGCAAAGCCGCAGTGTCTACTGCGGCTTATATTTAAAGCAAATAACCGTACTCGTTTTTTACCGTTAAAATTATTGTCTCAATATTTTTGTCCAGTGTGTTGTTTTCAGAAAGGTCATAATCATTTACCTCTCCGTTTATGCGAACCTTATATTTGTTTTCTCCGAGAGGCAGAAATCCGTTGTTTTCACTGTCACGGAAGTCCTCTGCGCTGTTAAACAGCGTAAGCTTATCCTTATAGGGTGCGCTGTCATAGGGACAGAAGGTTTTGCAGTTTCCGCACTCGTTGCACATACGGTCAACATGCAGTATCTGTGCGCCCATTCCCTTTGGCTTAATAATGACGTTGGCCCTGTTGGGGCATACGTCTGCGCAGCATTCGCACACAACATTGCAGGAAAGACATCTGTCACCCTCGCATGAGGAAGGCATTTTCAATATTCCCTTTTTCGCCGCGGCTGACTCCTCACATTCATGCGCGCAGTCGGGGATAACGGCTTCAATGGGTGCATTTGCCACAGCCTTGGCAAATGCTTTGGCATCGGCTATACACTCAACAACCGTAGAGGGCCCCCTAAGTGCGTCGCCTGCAGCATATACTCCGTCAATATTTGTTTTAAATTCGGGACGGCCTTTTTTGTTTACATCTATGCCCTGGGTTTTAAAGAAGTCTCCGTCAACGCCCTCACCGACAGCGGCTATTACTGTGTCGGCATTTATATATATCAGCTCGTCTGTCTCAACGGGGCTTCTTCTTCCGCTTTCATCAGGGTCGCCCAATACCATTTTTCTGGCAGTCAGTATGCCGTGGGACTGGCACACTGGAGCGGCAAGCTCAATAAATTCCACTCCGTCGTGTATAGCCAGCATAAGTTCCTCAGTGTCGGCCGGCATATATTTTTTTGTGCGCCTGTATACAATTGCCACATTTTCTACGCCATCTGCCCGCTTTGCGGCCCTTGCGGCGTCCATTGCCGTGTTTCCTCCGCCGATAACGGCCACGTTTTTACCAAGCTCAATATTTTTACCGGACTTTAAGTCTCTTAAAAATTCAATTACATTTAACACATTACCATCAATATCAAGCTTTCCGGGCTTTTCAGCGCCAACACAGTAAAGTATATGAGTGTAGCCCTTGCCTTTAAGCTCAGAAAGTGAAGGGGCGGGAGTATTCAGTTTGATTTCAGCGCCCATTTTTTCAATGAGGTCCGTGTCCTTTTCTATAGATTCATCGCTTATTCTGAAGGCGGGTATTACATTCCTTACAATTCCGCCAAGCCTGGCTTCCTTCTCGTAGACTGTTGTCCTGATACCGCTTTTGCCTAAGAAGTATGCGGCCGCCATACCGGCCGGCCCTCCCCCTACAATAGCGGCCTTGGCCTTTGATACGGGTTCAGGGGCCTTTAAATTTTTCATTATCTCATCATAGCCGTTTTCCGCCGCCGTAAGCTTCTCCGCGCGTATCATTACAGGCTCTTCATAGAAATTCCTTGTGCATTTGTCCATACAGTGATGGGCGCATATGGTTCCGGTTATGAAGGGCAGAGGGTTTTTATCAGTAATAACCTTAAGTGCGTCAGCATATTTTCCCTGCCTGCACAGCTCTATATATTCAGGGATATCCTGCCCAATTGGACAGCCGCCCTTGCAAGGCGCTGTGAAGCAGTCTGTAAGGGGAACCTTTTTATCCAGCTTTCTTTTAGGCAGAGGCTTGATTGGCTTTATATGATGTATGTCAGATTTAGCTGATTCGGAAAGTTCAGATGTCTTTGCGCAGTCCACACCTGAAAACGGATTAAACGGACAGGCCTCAAGCTTTTGGGCAAGTTGTGTAAGCCTCTGGTAGCCTCCAGGCTTGAGTATTGTCGTAGCGACAGTTATAGGCCATATCCCGGCTTCAAATAACTTATCTATGTTGAAATAATCAGCGCCGCCCGAATAGCTGATACGCATCTTTCCACCAAACTGGGCAGCAATTCGGTTTGCCATTTCAATAGTAAGCGGATAAAGTGCCTTGCCGCTCATATACATTTCCTCAGAAGGAAGCTCTCCTGCCTTTACGTCTACCGGGAATGTGTTTGAAAGCTTCAGTCCAAATTCCAAACCATTGTCATCTGCAAGCCTTTTAAGCCTTGTAAACATAGGTACAGCATCCTCATACTGCAAATCCTCGTTAAAATGGTGCTCGTCAAAGGCAATGTAGTCATAGCCCATATCATCCAGGGTTTTTCTTGCATAGTCATAACCAAGAATTGTTGGATTGCATTTTACAAAGGTATGCAGATGCTTTTCTGTAATCAGATAAGATGCTATGCGCTCAATTTCCTGCGGAGGACAGCCGTGCAGTGTGGATAAGGTAACGCTTGTGCATACTTTGGGCGTAATACTTTCTATATGTTCTGCTTCGGAAGGAAAATATTTTTTAAGAACTGACTTGTATTCATTCCACTGGGGAAGCCTTGAGGCGTCCTTAAGCCCTTCTATAAAATTATCAATTTTTTCACTCTTTATGCCTTCAAGGTCATAGCCTACGCTCATATTAAAAATAAACCCGTCAGATGAGCCAAGGCCAAATGCCTTTGAGAATACCTTAAGCGCAAGCCATGCCTTTACGTACTCGTCAAGCGCCTGCCAGACCAGAAGCTCGGTGGACCATTCGCAGTTGTAGCCTTCGTCCTCCGCCAGTATACACGGCCTTGCTATACACGCCGCAAGCTCCTCGCCGTCCATTATCTGTACTGTTTTAAGCTCGAAAAACCTGCTTCCGGCAAAATAGGCTGCGATTATGTTCTGCGCGAGCTGTGTGTTGGGGCCGGCCGCCGGGCCGAACGGCGTTTCCATGCTTTCTCCAAATATAGAAAGCGTTTTATTATCTTTTTTTATGTAGGGGCGCTGTACGCCAAACATTTTTCCGGTGCTATTGTATTCCGTTACCGCCCAGTTTATAAGCCTGTCAAAGGGAATGGGCGTCATTCGTTCACTCATTGGATTTCATCTCCTTGGGTATTAAGTTTGCAGCCGTTATTCGGATTTTCTGAAAGGGTTTATCAGAGGCTGTAGTTTATATTCTTCCAAAGCTTTTTGGCTGTCTCAAGAATTTTAGAGTTTATCTCTTCCTCATCTATATCAATAAGCTGTCTGTTATGCATAAGTATTTTTCCGTTTGCAACAGTTGTAAGGCACTGCCTGCCGTTCATTCCGAATATCATGTGACCGTCAATGTTGTCGGCTGAAAAAGGAGTGTACGGCTTATAGTCCATAACTATAATGTCCGCCGCGGCTCCCGACTTTAAAACGCCAAGCGGTTCGTCAAAATATCTGGCGCATATTTTTGCGTTGTTCGTAAACAGCATTCCTGTAGCTTCAGCCCAGCCGACATTAGGCATTTTTGCGTTATGTCGCTGGATTGCGAGCGCCGCCTTAAGGCTTTCAAGCATATCGTGGGTATAGGCGTCTGTACCAAGGCCGATAAGTATTCCCCTGTTGTAAAGATTAAGTACTGGAGAACAGCCAACGGCGTTGCCCATATTGGATTCAGGATTATTCACCACCATAGTGTCGCTTTCTCTGATTATGTTCATTTCCCTGTCGTTTACATGTATACAGTGGCCAAGTATTGTTTTGGGGCCGAGTATATTCATGTCCCTAAGCCTTTCAACAGGACGTTTTCTGTGTTTTTCCCATGTATCCTGTACGTCGTTTATGCCCTCGGATACATGTATATGAAAGCCTGTCATACCGTTATTCGCCTCAACGCATTTTTCAAGCGTTCTATCCGAAAGGGTAAACAGCGCATGCAGTCCAAACATAGCCTTCAGCATGCAGTCTGGCTCGTCTGCCGTATGCTTTATAAAGTCGTAGTTTTCCTTAATGGCCTGATTTGCTTTTACCTCGCCGTCCCTGTCGCTTACCTCATAGCAAAGACAGCTTCTTATGCCCATTTCCTTAGCAACGTCCGCAATTTCAAAAAGTGAGGATGGAATATATCCATAGCTTGCGTGATGGTCAAATATGGTGGTAACGCCATTTTTAATGCATTCTATGTAGGTTGCATATGCCGAGGCTCTGGTGCCCTCCAAATCCAGCTTTCTGTCGATATTCCACCACATTCCCTCCAGTATTTCATAGAAATTTCTTGGGTTATAGCCGTTTATTGAAAGACCCCTTGCGAGGGCGCTGTATATATGAGTATGAGTGTTGATAAAGGCAGGCATTATTACGTTGCCCTCCGCGTCTATTATCTCTGCGTTGGGATATTTCAGCTTAAGGGTAAGGTCGTCGCCGACTTCCACAATTTTATTGCCCTCAACAGCAACTCCGCCGTCCTCGTAATATGGGTTATCACTGTCTCGGGTAATAACTTTTCCGTTTGTAATCAGATACATATATATTCCTCCCTCGCTTTTCATAAATTTTTTCAAATAGTCTAAATAAATTTTATTATACTTTGGACAGAAAAGCAATTAAAACATTGGCTGGAGCAGATACGCATTGTTTATTTTTATCGAAACATATATAATAGAACAAGCCGGACGTAGCGGTTAATAAAATATAGGAGGACTGGAATGAAGCTGCTGTTTAAGCAAAGACTTTTTACATGGTTTGACAGTTACGATATTTATAATGAAAACGGAGACACACTTTACACCGTTGAGGGCCAGTTTAGCTGGGGACATTGCCTGCATATTCTGGACAGAAACGGCACGCACGTCGCAACGGTGCAGGAAAAGGTTTTTAGGCTGCTTCCGAAATTTGAGCTGTACATAGGAGATAACCTAATCGGCTGCATTGAAAAGGAATTTACGTTTTTTAAACCATCATACAATATAGATTTTAATGGCTGGAGAGTAGAGGGCGAAATATTTGAATGGGATTATAACATAATTAACCCTCAGGAGGAAATTGTGGCAGTAATAACCAAGGAGCTTTTCCGCTTTACTGATACATACGTTATTGAAGTAAAAAACAGCGGAGATGCTTTATATGCCCTTATGCTGACGCTTGCCATAGACGCGGAGAAATGCTCAAGGAATTAATCCGCTTTTATAGATTATTTTTTTGGAGGTACTGATATGATAAGATTTAACAACGACTACAGCGAGGTGGGACATGAGCGCATACTTAAAAAGCTCGCCGATATAAGCGGTACTCAGGTATGCGGCTATGGCGAGGATGAGTATTGCAGGGAGGCTGCCGATATAATTAGGAACCTTATCGGAAAGGCCGATGCGGACGTACATTTTCTTGTCGGAGGCACACAGGCAAACCTTACGGTTATCTCGGCGGCTTTAAGACCCCACCAGTGCGCTCTATGTGCCCAAACGGGACATATAAACGTGCATGAGACAGGCGCGATAGAGGCAGTGGGACATAAATGCATGGCAATTAAAACGAAGGACGGGAAGCTTACAGCGGAAATGGTGCGAAGGGTGCACAAAGACCATTGGGCAGACGGTTCGCATGAGCACATAGCGCAGCCGAAGCTTGTTTATATATCCAATTCAACTGAAATCGGAACAATATACAAAAAGGCTGAGCTGGAGGAGCTTTACAGGGCGTGCAGGGAATGCGGGCTTTATCTGTTTATGGACGGCGCAAGGCTTGGCTACGCGCTGGCAAGCAGCGAAAATGATTTGGATTTAAAGACAATCGCCGACAACTGCGACGTTTTTTACATAGGAGGAACAAAGGGCGGAGCAATGTTCGGAGAGGCCGTTGTTATTATGAATGAGGCTTTAAAGGAAGATTTCAGGTATATAATTAAGCAGAAGGGCGGAATGCTTGCAAAGGGCTGGCTTCTGGGCATCCAGTTCAGTGAGCTTTTAAGGGACGGCCTTTATTTTGAGCTGGCGCAGCATGCCGACAGGCTGGCTGATAAAATTAAAGATGCCGTTAAAGAGGCCGGTTATCCGTTTTATTCTGAAAGTCCCACAAATCAGCAGTTTGTTATTTTCCCCGACAGCCTTATTGAGAAGCTCTCGGAGAAATATGTGCTTTCATATCAGGAGAGAATTGATGAAAGCCACAGCGCTGTCAGGATATGTACAAGCTGGGCGACAAAAGAGGAAAATGTGGATATGCTGATTAAGGATATAATGGGTTGAGAAAATTAAAAAAGGACTTGGAAAATTCCAAGTCCTTTTTGTATATGTATTATTTTGCCTTAGCTACTTTAGCCAGTACGGTATGCTCTTCAAAATTAGTCTCAACGGCTTTTTTGATTACATCAACATCCATTTTTACATTTTCCATGTCTTCGGACAGAGTGTCCAGCTTACCCAGCTTTTCAGACATAGCGCTGTAACTCTCAACCAATAACTGTATATTCTTATTTATAACAGTCTCCTGCGTTGTTTCTATTTTAATAAGACGCTTATCCATGGCATCCATTTTAGCGTTTAAATCGGCGTTCATGTTGTCCATTTTACTGTTAAGAACAGAAAACATTTCTTTTACGGCACTAATAACTTCGTTTGTTTCATCAGTCATTTTTATCCCCCTTAAAACTTTCATATTCCTTTATTAAAGCAGTCATAGTGGATATTATAAATTCTTTCTCTTTTTGATTTAACTGGTTCATTAAAAGAGACAATTCCTTTTCTTTATAAGGGTTATTATTTTCATCATTAAAAAATTCTGACGGAGTTATATCTAGGTACTCACAAATATAGAAAAAACCTGTCATTGATGGGAACCCACGACGATTTTCTATTTGATTAATATATGCTTCATTTTGTCCAAGATTTAAACTCATATCCCTTGCGGTAACGCCTTTTTTGACCCTTAATTCCTGTAACCTTCTATAAAATAAATTTTCTATATCTGAAGAATGCACCTAACTCACCTCCTCACAGATTATTATACTTATGTTGTATTTAATTAATATGAGATACAATCCTATATTTATGTTGATATATGCTGGTAAAAATCATAAAATAGATATTGTATAGGATTGTGGCTTATTTTTAAGTGGCAATCTATAGGATTAAAACTAATTTATTTAATTAGTTATGCGATTATATTAAATTTTTTCTCACTTTTATTGTTAAATAAAAAAGGGCGGTTTTATGGCTGGAAAAATTATCTGCCTCCGAAAAGACTGCATAGGTAATCTTTGTGATGAATGTCAGCTTTTGGAGTTCTTTGATATCGAAATAGGAAGAAATAAAAAATGCCAATTCTATAAAAAAGACAAAAACTACAGAAAAATAAAACATATAGAAAGCCTGAAGCCTGCTGATGACAGGCCTTGGGACGAGATACTGGCCGATATAGACTGGGACAGCCTGACAGCTAGGATTTTTCATAGTATAGATGAAAAATTAAAAGGAAAAAAGTAAAATTGGGCGGCGGCATAAACATTGACTTCTTTAACCATTGTGTTACTATTAAATGTAATCTGCTTTTAAATAAATCAGTAAATGGATATAAAGGAGACTGCAATGCCAGACATTATAACAAAATTTGGACAGCATATTAATAAAGAAATTGTAAAGAACCCTGATATGGCAAGAAAAGAGCTTCTTTTAGGCTATAGAACATTTAACCTCAAAATGAGATACGCTCCTGACAAACGGCTTTCACCTGCCAGAAAATATCTGGGCAAGGTGTGCATGGACGAGCATATAAAGTCCTTTGCGCATGCTGATAACTCGGCATTGGTAAGTGTGTTTCTTCCATGTGAAATAATACACGCCTTTGGCCTTAACACAATATTTGCCGAGGGCTTTGCCGGATATATGACGGGAGCCTACGCTGAAAAGGCCTTTGTTGAGGCCGCGGAGGCTGAAGGAATAGCCGAAACCTACTGCTCCTACCATAAAATTCTGATGGGCGCGGCATTTACCCAGGTACTGCCGAAGCCTAAGTTTATTATAAATACGTCAATTGTATGCGACGCGAATAATCTTACATTCAGGGCCCTGGCCGACTATTATGGTGTTCCGCAGTTTTACGTTGACGTACCGACAGCGGCAGACGAGGAAAGCGTTAAATATGTCGCAGAGCAGCTTAAAGAGATGACAGCCTTTATTGAACGACAGACGGGTAAAAAGCTCGACGAATCCGTCCTTAAAGCGTCCGTAGCAAGGACAAGGGACTCTATAAACAACTTTAAAGAATGTCTTGAGCTTAAAAAGAACACATATTTAGCCAACGATATTACAAGCGAGATGTATGAGGTTTTTGCAACGCACCCGCTTTTTGGAACAGAGGAAACCCTTAAATATTCGCAGATGCTTGTTGAGGATTTAAAAAATGCGGAGCCTAAAAGGGGAATAAGGCTGCTGTGGATGCATACGATACCTTATTTTCAGGAGCCGCTCAGGGACAGGCTTAATTTCAATGAAAAGTGCCAGATTATAAGCTGCGACATGAACTTTGAAAACCTTGTTGAGACAGACCCCGAAAAGCCCTACGAGAGCATGGCGCGGCGTATTGTTATGAGCAGCTTTAACGGTTCTGCAGAAAACAGGATAAATAAGGCCGCAGAGATAGCTGAAAGCCTTGGCGCCGACGGCGTAATTTATTTTTGCCATTGGGGCTGCAAGCAGACGATGGGCGCGGCGGTAAACGCGAAGAAAAAGCTGGAGGAAAGGGGTTTCCCAACGCTTGTGTTAAACGGCGACGGAGGGGACAGAAGAAATACCAGCGACGGGCAGATACTTACAAGGCTTGACGCTTTTATAGAAATGCTGGAGGATATGAAAAAATGATGTATTATGTTTGCAAATATACTCCCCTGGAGCTCATGGAAGGGCTTGGCGCGCAGATGATGAGGCTGGAGCCCCTGCCAAGTAATTTTGACATCGCAGAAAGTCTCGGTCATCCCAATATGTGCGGCTACGGCAAGGCTGTTATTGAGGAAATATACGCCAAGGATATTAAGGAAATTCTGCTGGTGGACTGCTGCGACGTTATCCGCAGGGTTTATGATATACTTGTGGAAAGCGGCCGTATGGACTTTGTCTATCTGCTTGAGCTTCCACATAAAACCGGGTTGGCTGAAACAGAGCTGTTTAAAATGAATTTGAGAAAGCTGGCAAAGGCCTACAGTGCCTACAGCGGGAATTCTTTCGATGTAAAGCGCGCAATGTCAGCCTTTACCGAAACAAAGAAAAATCCTGATGAAAAGCATATAAGCATACTTGGCGCACATGGAGGAAAGTACCTTTATAAGACTATAAGCGGTAAATTTTCAATGCCGGTGCATGACGATACATGTACGGGAAACAGGTCAATTGACGTACCGGGAACGCCTGAGAATATAGATGAATTTATAGACGGATATGCTCCGGGACTGCTTAGGCAGACGCCCTGCATGCGTATGTATGATAACAGCACAAGGGGAGAAACGGCAAAGGGCGCCGCGGGAATAATATATCATACAATGAAGTTCTGTGATTATTACAGCTTTGAATACATGGGCATTAAAAATAAGACGGGTGTTCCGCTCCTGAAAATAGAGACTGACTGTACCAGCCAGAGCGAAGGCCAGCTTTCAACTCGATTGGAGGCCTTTGCGGAAACTATAGATACAGGCGTGAAACGGAGGAGACCAGACATGAAGACAGACGGAAAAATATATACTGCGGGAATTGACAGCGGCTCCACAAGTACCGACGCGGTTATAATGGACAGGGATAAAAACATAATTGGAAAGGCGATTGTACCGACTGGTGCGGGCGCCACAAACGGCGCTAAAAAGGCTTTGGCAGCGGCGCTTGAGGAAGCGGGAATAAATGAGGACAGCCTTACGCTAACTGTAACAACAGGCTACGGAAGGGAAAACATAAGCTTTGGGAATTCGTCCGTGACAGAAATAACTTGCCATGCCAAGGGAGCGCATTACCTTGACCCTTTGGCAAGAACGGTAATAGACATTGGGGGTCAGGACTCAAAGGCAATAAGAATTGATGAAAACGGCTCTGTTCTTAGCTTTGTAATGAATGATAAATGCGCAGCTGGAACCGGACGGTTCCTTGATATGATGGCGAGGACAATGGAACTTACGCTGGATGAAATGGGAGAGCTTGGACTGCATTGGAAAAACGATGTTGTTATTTCAAATATGTGTACGGTTTTTGCAGAGTCTGAGGTTGTCTCACTTGTGGCTCAGGATACGCCTCCGGCTGATATTATTCACGGGCTTAATAATTCGGTCGCGGGAAAAACAGTATCTCTGGTAAAGAGACTTGGCGGCGAAAAAGGGTATATAATGACCGGCGGAGTGGCTAAAAATAAGGGAATTGTTGAGGCGCTTGAAGAAAAACTTGGTGAGAAGGTATTTATATCAGAAAATGCCCAGCTTTGCGGGGCAATAGGCGCGGCGCTTATCGGAATGGAATCATTGACTGAATAGGGTGGTTATATGGGAAATTACGACGACTATAAAAGGGGACGGGATTTAGCTTGGGAGACGCTGATTAACAGCGGCGTTTCTTCGCTGCCCGTTGAACTTGACCGGGTTGCCGTCTGCTGCGGGGTTAGCGTGATTTCCTTTGAGAGGGCTGTTAAGGCTGGATATATTTATGAGGACGAGGCTGTGGGCAGAATGTTTGCCAAAACCATAGACGGTATAAAAACAGTTTTTGTGAATAACACCTTGGAGAACAAGGGGAGCATCCGCTTCTTAATCGCTAAGGGCATTGGCTGCTGCCTTTTGGCTAAAAATCCTTCATATATAACGGAAAGAACAGCTTATGAGGCCGGAATTTTTGCAAGAGACCTGCTTATGCCGGCAACGGTGCTGTTTGGACTTGGAGTGAAGGACGCTGCCGACATCGCAAGAATATGTCATGTGTCTCAGAGAGCAGCGCAAATAAGGGCGGAAAGAATGGCGCAGCTGTACGAAAGAAACCGTTTCAATGGACACCCTTTGGAGAAACAGGTCAGAGCCCAGTTTGACATATTTATAAATGAAAATAAACTGAATTAAAAAGGACAGCCAATAATCGGCTGTCCTTTTAATTAGTCTTCGCCCAGGGAAGGAAGCTCCTCCATTTGGTTATCCTTTGGACTTCCGCCCACATAGGTTATTTTACTTCTGTCAAGGTCATTTATTTCGCAGTACATCTTACAGGTGACATCATTTCCTGATATATAGATAATATTCATGCCCTTCTTTAGCTGAACGGTATCATTTGACCAAATTGCGTCATAGGCTTCATCTGTTGCGGGAGAAAGCTTAAAGACCGTTTTGCTGTCTTCGTCCTCAGCGTAATATCCTAGCTCAACACCATCCTCGTCGTTTGTGCTGTAGGTATATTTAAGCGTAATGTCGGTATCCTCAGCCGCTTCAATGTAAAAGATATTTCCTTCATTTTCAGAAAGATAGACCTCAAACTCCGCTGTAACGGGGTCGCCTGCATCAATGGTAAGCTCCCTGAACACTGTGGTTTCATAGTCAATCAGCTTCCTGTCCTTATAAGAGGACTCATCTGTCCTGACGCATGCTGACAGGCCAAGCGCTGTTATACAGCACGTTAAAATAATTGCTGCCCGTTTCATTTAATCCCTCCCAATATTCTGTTTTCCTTAGTATACATGGTGTTTTTAAAGAAACGAAGCTTTTTTTCTTAAATTTTTCCAAATAAACAGGCACAGCGGATAAATGCTGTGCCTATAGCTTTAATAAATAACGTTTTTATTTATCTCATCCATAAATACTTCGTACATACTGGCCTTTAAAGGATACTCAAGCTTGGCAAAGGTTTTGTCAAGAGCCTGGAAGGTTTCGGCCATATCTCTAATATTGGCATTTTCTCCCATGTGGCCTATTCTGAATACCTTTCCGGAAAGCATATCAAAGCTTCCTGCAAGAAGTATATTGTAATCATCCCTCATTGTATCAAGTATCTGATCGTCCGTAAGCATTTCAGGCACGTTGACTACCGTTACCGTATCGGAGTAGCCGCAGTCAGGATAAAGAGTAAGGCCGGCGGCCTTTACAGCCTTTCTGGAAGCTTCAGCTATAACAGAGTGCCTTTCAAAGACAGTCTTATCAAAGTACACATTTTTGACGGCCTTATTAAGCCCTATAATGTCGCTGATGGGCATTGTATAGGGAAACCATTTCTGTGTGTAATAATCCTTAAAGGTAAGTATGTTGCAGTAAAAAGAGGCGATAGGCGTTTTTCTGTCAACCATTGCCTTTAAGGCATCGCCGCTTACGGAAAGCATAGTAAGCCCCGGAGGTGCGGAAAGCGCCTTTTGTGAGCCCATACAGCAAATATCTATCTGCGCCTCATCCACATTTAAAGGTACTCCGAAGGACGACGAAACAGCGTCCACAACAGTGAGAATTCCGTATTCCTTAAGTATAGGACATATGGCGGCAACGTCATTTAATATGCCGCTTGGCGTGTCGCAGTGAACAAGGGTAGCGTATTTGAAATTGCTGTCACCCTCAAGATAATTTCTAAGCTCCGCCGGGTCAATGGGCTTATGATAATCCTTGGTATAATAAACGGGCTTACCCCCGTATATTTTGACAAAGTCTCCAAATCCCTTGCCGTATACACCGTTATCGATTATAAGCACTCTGTCGCCCTGGTCGGTAAGTGAGGCGCAGGACGCCTCAAGTCCGAGTATGCCCTCACCGGAAAGTATATATATATTTCCGGAAGAATTAATTATTTTTCCAATCATATCGCAGGTTGTTTTATAATATTCGGCAAAATCCTTGTCAATATCTGGATTAGTTGTTATAAGGCTCCTTGCGGCCCTTACGTTATCCCTAACCTGGGTAGGTCCCGGTGTCATTATTTTGTACATAGTATCAACTCCTTGCAATCAATTGTAGCTGCTTTTTAAGCGGCTTAGCCAAAGGCACCACTATAACGGCTGCGGTAAGAATCTGGACAATATTGCCGGGGATGCTGGCGGCAGGAACGGCCCAGTTGCCATAAATTATGGCTTCCGCTATATAGTAGCCTAATATCTTTATTATAAGCGCTGCAGCAACTGCAAGCAAGTACCACAATATAGTGTTGTGCTCATTTTTTTCAGTGATTTTTCCAACAGTGTATCCCATTATGCCAACAATAACAAAGGTAAACGGTGCCCACAGCGTCCAGCCTGAAAAAAGGTCGAAAAGCGCCATTCCGAATGCGCCGCAGATGGCCCCAGTCTTTTTTCCGAAAATTATCGCCGCAAGGAAAAGGGGCACATTGCCTAAATGTATAAGCCCTCCGTTGGCCGCAATAGGCAGCCTTATGTTAATAAAGCCGGTTGCTAAAAATACAAGGGCAATAGAAAGCCCGTTAATTGCTAAGGTTTTTACAGATGATTTTGAATTTACTGCTGTTCCGCTCATAGATGTTTCCTCCTTATTGACTGTAAATAGTATGTGACATATAATACTATTAAACTGATTGTATTAAAACTGCCAGTTTATAAAAATATTATGGTATCAGATGGAGGGCCTATGATAAATTTATCCAACAGAAATGAAGGACAACCCTTGTATTTCCAAATATATACTCAGCTAAAAGAAGAAATACAAAACGGAAGACTTAAGGCTGGAGATAAGCTTTTTTCAAAAAGAAAAATGGCGGAAAGCCTGAATGTAAGCGTAAATACCATAGAGACCGCTTACAGCCAGCTCCTAAGCGAGGGCTTTATAGAGGCGCGAGTAAAAAGCGGCTATTATGTATGTGACATTGATGAGTTTATTTTTACGAATATAAAGCCGGTGCCCAGGTCTTTAGATGGTGTTAAGGAAAAATCTATAGATATAAAATATAATTTTGCTACAGACGGAGTAGATTACGAAAATTTTCCCTATAATACATGGCGCAGACTTATGAAAAGCTGCTTTAATGAATACAATCCGTTTATATTGAGAGGCGCTCCTCCGGAGGGGGACTATGAACTGAGAAAGGCTGTAGCATCGCATATATACAGTTCCAGGGGCGTAAGCTGCCGGACAGAGCAGGTGATAATAGGCGCCGGGGTAGACAATCTTCTAAATACCATCAGCGGCATTTTGGGCAACGGATGCAAAATAGCAATGGAGGAACCGGTATATTTCGAAGCATACTCATTCTTTAAGGCATTAGGGCACAGTCTTTGCTCAATTCAGGTTGATGACGGGGGAATCCGTACTGATTTGCTTCCTGAGGATGACAATACGGCTGTATATGTTACACCGTCACACCAATTTCCTTTAGGAATAACCATGCCCGCTGGACGAAGGGTAAAGCTTTTGAACTGGGCCTATGCCAAGGAAAATCGGTATATAATCGAGGACGATTACGACAGCGAATTCAGATATAATTCCAAACCGATACCGTCTGTACAAAGCATAGACGTAAAGGGAAGGGTTATTTATTTGGGTACATTTTCAAAGACAATAGCTCCCTCAATTCGTATAAGCTATATGGTTCTGCCGGAGAAGCTTTTGGAGTTTTATAATGAAAGATATACCAAATTTTCCTCTGCCGTGTCTGTTCTCGAGCAAAATATACTTACGGCTTTTATAAGTGAGGGCCACTATGAAAGGCATTTGAACCGAATGAGGAAACTATATGGAGAGAAAAGGGCTGTTTTGCTGAACGAGCTGAAAAAAATCGGAGGAAAAATAAAAATAAACGGGGAAAATGCGGGACACCATATGGCAATCAGGCTGATGTCTGATTTAAGCGAGGAGGAAATGATTGAATCTGCCAAAAAGTGCGGCGTCAGGGTCTATCCGATTTCCACTTATTTTATCAGGAGCGTGCCGCAAAAATACAGAAGCACAGTGCTTATAGGATATGCTGAGCTTTCAAAAAAGCAGATTACAGAAGGCATTTCATTATTAAAAAAAGCATGGGGATTAAATTAATCGTCTTTTTATTGAACTGTTTTCTTCCAGATGGTATACTTAACGAGTATTTAACATCGAATTTACTCTGATTTAACAGAAAAAGGGAGAAAACAATGACTGTAACACTATCCGAATTTCTCGGGCAAATATCGTCTAATCCAATGATGGCGGTTACCGTAATACTTACACTGGGCGTTATACTTATGAACGGCTGTACCGACGCTCCAAACGCCATCGCTACATGTGTGTCCACAAGGGCAATGCGGCCGCAGCATGCCATAGCAATGGCCGCGATATTCAATTTTATCGGTGTTCTTGTTATGACAATGATAAACGCAAATGTTGCTTCAACCATTTATAATATGGTGGATTTCGGCACTGATACGAGAGCGGCGACAGTCGCTATATGCGCTGCTTTATTTGCCATAATCGTATGGTCCTTCACATCATGGAGGCTTGGGCTTCCTACCAGTGAAAGCCATGCTCTTGTGGCCGGAATTTCCGGTGCGGCCATCGCCATACACGGAGGTATCGCGGGAATTAACGGGGCCGAGTGGATAAAGGTTATTTATGGACTTGTGCTTTCCACACTTCTTGGCTTCTTTTCAGGATACATAGTAGTAAAGGTTATAGAAAAAATCTGTAAACGAATGGACAGGCTTAAAACAACGAAATTTTTTAAGGGAGCCCAAATTGTCGGCGGAGCTTCAATGGCATTTATGCACGGAGCTCAGGACGGACAGAAGTTTATGGGCGTTTTTATGCTCGGTATATTTATATCAACCGGCAGATCCGGAATAACAGAGTTTGAGATACCGATTTGGCTTATGGTAATATGCTCTGCCGTAATGGCTTTTGGTACATCGGTAGGTGGCTATAGGATTATCAAGTCAGTGGGAATGGATATGGTTAAGCTTGAATCCTATCAGGGCTTTGCGGCCGATATAGGAGCTGTTGTCAGTCTGCTTGTGGCGTCTGTTACAGGTATACCTGTAAGTACGACACATACAAAAACAACATCAATTATGGGCGTTGGAGCCTCAAGAAGAATTTCTGCGGTAAACTGGAGCGTTGTAAAAAATATGGTTAAAACATGGATACTGGTATTTCCGGGCTGCGGACTTATGGGCTATATAATGGTAAAAGTGTTTATGATGGTATTCTAGGAGGATAAAGATGTCTGCTGATAGAAAAAAAGATTTTGATTACTTCGGTTACTTCTGCAAATGTGCTGATTTCGTATGCCAGGCTGCGGATTACCTTAATGAGTGCATAACAAATTTTGAATATGCCTCAGTATTTGAAAGGGTAACGCTTATGCATAAGATTGAAAATGAGGCTGACCTTACAAAGCATGAAATGACAAAGGCGCTTACCCACGAGTTTCTGCCGCCAATTGAAAGAGAGGATATTGTTTCCCTTTCCGTAAAGCTGGATGACGTTGTGGATGCTATAGAGGACGTTATGCGCCGGATATACATGTTTGATGTAAAGGAGATACGACCGGAGGTTCTGGAGTTCACAAAACTTATTGTTGAGGCCTCCAAGGGGCTTAAGGCCACTCTTACTGAATTTCGCAACTTTAAATCCTCAAAGATTATAAAGGAGCAGATAGTTGCCGTTAATACAGTCGAGAGCAAGGGAGACTATCTTCATACAAAGATTTATCATAAGCTTTTCAGCGACGGTACAGATACAAGGGACATTATAATATGGACAAACATATTTGATGAGTTGGAGGACTGTCTGGATGCCTGCGAGGAGGCAGTAGACGTCGTGGAGCTTGTAATAATGAAAAACTCTTAAATTACCATTAGTGAATATTATTTCCCTATATCTGCGGCAAAAATGACAAAGTTTTTATAAATGTCGTAAGATGTATTGACTTTACTAAGAAATGATGTTACTATCCACGATAGAATATTAATATCTGCTTTGGGCGACCAAAGCTCTGATAGAGGCGCAGAAAAAATCAGTATTGCGGAACAATGGCGGGCGGCCGTTCTGCTTGAAAGGGTTTTCTGCCGAAGCTTGTTTGTTCTGCCCGGGACAAGCTGGCTGGGACGATGCATAACATGCAGCGTACTGTCACTTATGTGGAGAGCTATCATAAAACCTTATGATTTGTTTTATCAGTGCCGAATCTTCACTTGAGCAGAGGAATATTCGGCACTTTTTATTTGTATTAAAATTTTACATTAAAGGAAGGTATGAACATGAAGAAAAAGTTATTTTCAGTAGCAGCATTAGCGATGGCTTGTACAGTCGCATTGGCAGGCTGCTCATCAAAATCAAACGAAACATCAAATGAAGACTCAGGAAAACAGCAGACAGCGGCTGACGGTGAAGGCGCGGCAGCAGACAACGTACTCACAGTAGCAATGGAATGCGGATACGCTCCATATAACTGGACACAGCCGACAGACCAGAACGGAGCAGTTCAGATTAAGGACAGCCCCGACTATGCTTACGGATATGACGTAATGATGGCAAAGCATATTGCTGAGGAGCTTGGCATGGAGCTTGAAATCGTTAAGCTTGACTGGGATTCACTTGTACCAGCAGTTCAGTCGGGAACAGTAGACTGTGTTATCGCAGGACAGTCAATCACATCTGAAAGACTTGAAATGGTAGACTTTACAGAGCCTTACTACTATGCTTCAATCGTTACGCTTACAAAGGCAGACAGCCCCTACGCAGACGCTGCAAGTGTAGCTGACCTTGCCGGCGCAACATGTACTTCACAGCAGAACACAATATGGTATAACGTTTGCCTCCCTCAGATTCCCGATGCAAACATTCTTCCTGCACAGGAATCAGCTCCGGCTATGCTTGTTGCGCTTGACGCAGGCAAATGCGACATCGTTGTAACAGACCAGCCTACAGGGCTTGCGGCTACAGTAGCATATCCTGACTTCAAGCTTCTTGACTTTACAGGCACAGAGGGCGAATTTGAAGTATCAGATGAAGAAATCAATATCGGTATCTCTCTTCAGAAGGGCAATACAGAGCTTCTTGACAAAATCAACGGCGTACTTTCCACTATGACACCTGATGACTATGTTCAGCTGATGAACGAGGCTATATCTGTTCAGCCCCTCAGCGAGTAATTTATAATATTTTGCGCCAGACAGAAAGGAGAGAGCTAAAATGCCCGCAACATTCGGAGAACGAGTATTGTACATCTGGGAGCGCTACAGCGGATCCTTTCTGCGCGGCGCCGGAAATACAATGCTTATTGCTCTGATATCAACCTTAATAGGCTGTATTATCGGATTTATTGTAGGTATTATCCAGACAATACCCACTGACAGAAAAAAGAACCCAATCAAATGGTTTTTCGTAGGCTTAATAAAGTTTATACTGAACGTTTATGTCGAGGTGTTCAGAGGAACGCCAATGATGGCGCAGGCCATGTTCATTTACTTTGGCTCCGCAGTCCTGTTTAATATTAATATGGGAATGTGGCAGGCCGCGTTCTTCATTGTTTCCATAAATACCGGAGCGTATATGGCGGAGACGGTCAGAGGCGGAATACTCTCAATTGACCCCGGTCAGACTGAGGGTGCGAAGGCTATAGGCATGACTCATTTTCAGACAATGGTTAACGTAATTCTTCCACAGGCTCTGAGGAATATTATGCCTCAGATAGGAAATAACCTTATAATCAATATTAAAGATACCTGTGTTCTTTCAGTAATAGGAATTGTAGAGCTTTTCTATACCACAAAGGGTATTGCCGGAGCGCTTTATACTTATTTTGAAGCATTTGCAATCACAATGGTAATCTATTTCATACTTACATTCGCATGCTCAAGAATACTGCGTTTTTGGGAAAACAGGATGGACGGTCCGGATAACTTCGACTTGGCCACAACCGATACGCTTGCGCATACAAGCGGAATGTACAGCTATAATAAAAAGGTATCTAAGGTTGGAAACCTTAATAACGACAGCAGGGAGGGAAGGTAATGGAGGATAATCATGTATTCCAGATAAACCATTTAGGCAAGACCTTCGGTGCGAACGTCGTTTTAAAGGATATAGACTTTACAGTAGACCACGGCGACGTCACATGTATAATTGGCGCGTCGGGCTCAGGAAAATCGACTCTTCTCAGATGTATGAATCTTCTTGAAACTCCGACAAGCGGCGAGATACTTTTCCACGGCAAGCCCATAACAGGCAAAAACTTTGACCAGTGCTCCTACCGTGCCAAGGTTGGAATGGTATTCCAAAGCTTTAATCTTTTCAGTAACATGACCGTACTTGAAAACTGTATGGTAGGTGTTACAAAGGTTTTGAAAAGAAGCAAGGAAGAGGCACGCCAGTCAGCTATTTATTATCTTGAGAAAGTAGGCATGGCACCGTATATAAATGCTAAGCCAAGACAGCTTTCAGGCGGACAGAAACAGCGTGTTGCAATTGCGCGCGCCCTCGCAATGAAACCTGAGGTAATTCTCTTTGACGAGCCGACATCGGCGCTTGACCCGCAGATGGTTGGTGAGGTTCTTGCAGTTATAAGAACTCTTGCTGAGGAAGGCTTTACGATGATAATTGTAACCCATGAGATGGCCTTTGCCAGAGACGTTTCCAGCAACGTTGTGTTTATGGCAGACGGAGTTATATGCGAAAAGGGAAGCCCTGAGGAAATATTTGAAAATCCAAAGGATGAAAAGATGAAGGAATTCCTTTCAAGGTTTAGAAATTCATAAAACAAAAGCCTCACTCATTGGGTGAGGCTTTTATTAATTAATCAGAGATTTTTGCATTACAAAGTTTGTAAGAAATACTCCGTTTCTTAATACCTACTGTTCTTTAATTACATTGTAGCCGCGCCTTAGAAAAAATGGCTTTGCCGTTATAGATGCGTGTACAGTTATCAGGCCTGTATTAACAGATGCCTCAAGCAGGCTGCAAATAGCCGATGCTGTGCCCTTTCCCTGAAAATTCCTATGTACGAAAAGCCTATCCAGATAGCCCGTTTCATCTATATCTCCAAAACCGATTAATATTCCGTTTTCTACCGCAACTAAGCAATAATGCTGCGTAAGTGAACGGTCCCATTTATCAAGGTCCGGATTTTTCGGCGCCCATGCATCAAGCTGCTCCTTACTGTAGTCTGCTGCGTTGACCGTATGTACGGTATTATAAAACAGCTTTGCGGTAGCCGGACAGTCAGCTGAATTGTATTTTCTTATAACCACACTGTATCCTCCTTAAACAAAAATTAAATTTGCCGATACAGCCAATAATAGCATATAAGCAATTCCAAGGCAACAAAGTGATGAGGCACATCATGAAAAAGTCAAGACTAAATTGCAAAAATTCATAAAAAAATTCAAATAAGACACGCGACGCCTTCCTGGAAAACGGCTTCGGCAGTCCGGAAGCCCAGTATTTCACGGGGATAGTTATTGATCCAGTCTTCGACTTTCTGGATCGCTTTCGCGGTAACTTTTCGGAAGTCTGTTCCTTTCGGGAACCAGCGGCGGATCATTTTATTTACATTTTCGTTTGATCCTCTTTCGTATGACGAATAGGGGTGACAATAGTATATCTTTGTCCTGTTGCCTTTGCGGCGACAGGACTTTTCCATTCCGGCACAGTCAGAGAATTCGGAACCGTTGTCGACAGTTATCGTTCGAAAGATTTTGCTGAAATTTGCGCCGTATTCACGTTCAAGGCTATCCAGGACGCGGACCACGCTTCGGGCGGTCTGGTCGCGCATAGGACGAATGATTTCCCGTCTGGACTTTCTTTCGGTCAGAACCAGAAGGGTTTTCTTTGTTTTCTTCTTGCCTTCGACACAGTCCATTTCCCAGTCACCAACGACCGCGCGATCGTCGATTTCTTTCGGGCGGTTTTCGATACTGGTCCCAGCCGGTGGCCGCTTCGCTCTCTGGACTTTGTTATACGGGCGTTTCTTTTGGCCTTTGACAGGAAGGTTCTTGTTCGTGACAGTCAAAAAGACGCCCTTGTCGATATAAGAATACAAGGTCGATTCACAGATCGACGTTTTGAATTCAAGGCCCTTTTCCTTAATTTCGCCCAGGACAGCGGCCGGCGAATAGCCTTCTTCGGCGATTTTCTTTTCGATATGCTGGGCCAGTTCGTGGTCGTTTCCGATTTTCAGGTCCGGACCTTTTGCGGCCAGGTGTTCGCGGTAAGCCGCTTCGGCCATTTCCGGACTGTATCTTTCTTCTTCGGTCAGGTCGGAATTCGTATGAATATAACGGCCGCGCTTGATTTCGTTGTAGATCGTTTTCAGGTGAACGCCGATTTCGTCAGCGATTTCCTGTTTGTGACGCTTGTCCTTTAACATTGTTTCTATTTTCAGCCTGTCAGTCCAGGACAGGTGTTTGAATCTGCGCTTTTTCATTTTGATTCCTCCTGATATGCAAAAAAGCCCCGTCCGTTTGTGGACAGGGCTTTCGTTTTACTTTTTGGTTGTGTGGGCGATATATTCGGCCAGTGCTTCTTTGATAAAAGCGTTTACACTCATACCGGCCGCGCTGGCGGCTTGAACGATCTTTTCTCTGTCGCCTTTTGGAACTGTTATTTCGATTCGGTCATAGGATTTCTTGCGGAAGCGTTTGTTCGCTTCGATCTGCGCTTGTGCCATAGTGTAGTCACCTCTTTCTGTCGAATATTATATAATACCGGTATTATATTGTCAAGGGGGAATCAAAAAATAAAAGACACTGGCGGTTCAAAAGTTCGCCAGTGGTCCGTTGTGTTATTCGCGGCCTTCGGACAGTAACCAGTCGACGGTTACGTCCAGGATTTCAGCTATTATCATAAGTTCATAGTCGGCGACGAAGCGCGTTCCGATTTCGATTCTGCTGACGCTGTCGCGCTCCATAGTGATTCCGGCTATTTGCAGTCTGGCGGCGAAGTCGGCCTGTGACAGTCGCTTCTTCAATCGTGCTTCGCGGATTCTGTTTCCGCTGATGTTCTTCCGGCCTTTATAGTCATATATTTTCAAGTTGTGACCTCCTTCCTGAAAATTTTGTGTTAATATTCAGCGTCATTCTTGTTTTTAACACATTTTTCACGTATAATTGTGTTAAAGGTCAGAACCTTATAAAGTTTACAAGTAGGAAGGGGGGATATAATGCGAATAGTCGCTATTATATTCGGAATCCTGGCCGCGATTGTCGATCTGATCCTGGTGATTGTGTCGATCGCGGTTCCGGAAGTATCATTGTGGGGCTGGATCGTCGTCTTGACCATTGTCACCGTTGGGCTGTTTTTCAGTGCGAACAAGGTCAAGAAACAGAAGGAAGCCAGACAGGCGGCACAAGTGGCCAGAAACACGCCGTTCATGGAAGAAAACGCGATTTCAGCGATCGCACAGGGCGAACTTCCTGTTGTAACGGGGACGCCGGTTCTTTTGGAAGAAGGCGAAGTCGCCCACTATTACGCGCCGGCGACGAAGATTGTCGCGAAGAACAAGGCTGTCGGACGAACCGGAAGCGGCGCTGGCGTCCGTGTCCGTGTTGCGAAGGGCGTGTCGGTAAGCACTGGCGGCGGTTCCAGTCGGACAGTTTACGGCGAAGTGACAGAAACCTATTCAGGCGCTATCGTTTTAACGAATAGGCGGATCGTCTTCATTCATAACCAGGCCGGTTTCGAATGTAAGATTTCAGCATTGACAGCGGTGACACCTGTCGACGGCTCTGTCGTCGTACAGGCCGGATCGAAGACATATCAGTTTTCAGTCGCGCGACAGGACCTTTTCGTGTCGGCTCTTTCAATGGTCACCGGAAAATAAAAAAAGGCGGTCAGGGAATATCCCTGGCCGCTTTCCTTTTGCCATTATGCTTTTTTCAGGTTTGCCGCATTGACGGCCGCTGTGACTGTCTTCCCGATACCAATGACCACACGGTCGCCGTCGGCTTCAATCACGTCATATTTGTCATAGTAGGTCTTGAAGGCTTTCCCTGTGTAGGTGACAGCTTTCAGGACCTTTACTTTGTCGCCCTTCTTGAAGGACTGGGCGGCCTGGGTGTCTGCCGGAATCTTGATTTTCTGGCCGACATGGATCAGGTTCGCATTTGCGATCCCATTGTAGGCCGCGATCTTCTGATAGGTTGTCCCGTACTTCTGGGCGATCTTCGACAGTGTTTCGCCGGCTTTGACGGTGTGGATCACTTCGCCAGTGGCCGGTTTATTTTCTGCCGGTTTTTCAACCGTGGCGCCCAGGCGGCGGTTGACTTCGGCCGCGATTTCGCCGTGGCGGTTATACAGGTAGTTGCCAGGACAAGCCTTGTTTGCATAATCGCGGTGAACGGTCATATTGCACCCGTTCAGGTGATTCATACGGTCCTTTTTGTTGGTGGACCATACAAGGCGTTTGATCCCGTTTCGCTTGCAGATGTCAGTCACCAGGTCAAGAAGTGCGGCGAACGCCTTTTCATTGACCGCGTAAGGGTGCTTTGTATCGGACGCGACTTCGATCGTGATCGCTCTGTTATCGTTGGACGCGGAAGAACTACACCAGGAACGGTCCTTTTCTTCCACATACATTCCGACTTTGCCGTCGAAGCCGATCCCATAGTTTGAAGACGCCTGTCTGGAAGTAGGCGCGAAGATGTTCCCCAGGGTTTCGACCGAACACTGGCCGACGACACAGTGGATCGTGATCGTGTCGATCGCGTGGTTTCTGGGGCTGTTCTTGTTCGGGGAAATACGCGTATAGCTTACAAGTGGGCTGTTACTCATTTTCGTTCCCTCCATTTTCGGCCATGAAGCCGATCTGGGTCTTTCTGGCGTTGGTTGCTTCCGGCTCCGGTACGTTTTCCACATTTCCCACGGAACCGGTGTTCAAAATAGCAACGAACTTCGTGAAGGCTTCCTTGATGTATTTACAGGACACAAGCAGAACGGCGCCAATGATAACCAGGTCGGCGAAAATGTCAGTGTATTCGTCAGGAATAGCCCAGCCGACTTCATTTGCAAAAATCGGAAGCGCAGTAATAGCCGTACACAGAAGCGTCAGACCAACGACGAAAACAAGGATTTTCAAGCCGCTTGCGATCAGCTTTTCACGGTCGAAGTCTTCCTTTCTGATTTTGATGTTGTACCACAGGGAAAAGGCGACGTTTGCCAGGTATGCACACAGAAAGATCAGCATAGCCCAGCCGATATTTGTCAGGTTTTCAAGTAATGCGTTCAACACGTTTATACCTCCTTCGTGTCATTGTAGATTTCAGGACCATATATTTTTCGAAGTTTGATCCGGTTTTCGGCCTTCGCTTTGCTGAAATAAAAGCCGGTCGCGGTGGCCAATTCGCCAAAGACCGAAGGGATCAGGTACGCCAGCGGCGCGGTATCGCTTGTTTTCCATACAACGGCCATAGTAAAAGCCGACACGACAAGCGTGACGGCTCCGACTATGGTTATTATGATTTTGGAAAATTCGCGTTTTTTCTTTCGCGACTTCACCGATTTTCCAGGTCCTCTATACGGTGATTCGCGACCTTGATTTTTTCTTCGATAACGGCCGCCTGTTCTTCCAGTTTGAAGGTTCTTTCCACGACGGAATTGTGTTTATCAACCTTCTTTTCAAGAAGTTCCAGACGGTAAGCAATAAGGGCGGAACTTTTCCGGTTTGCGAAGTAGGTTCCGGCCAGTGTGCCAATCAGCGACAGAACGCCGACAATAATTCCTTCGGTCATTCTGTCACCTCCGTCCAGCCATAGACACCAGGTTCCCAGACGTTCGCGTCAACGGTAGAAGTCCAGTGTTTCCCGTTGTGGGACACTTTATCGCCGGAATTGTAGGCGTCGTGTGCGCCGACAGGTTGGGACCAGTCCGGCCATTCCACAGTCGGATCGCCGATTTTCGTCCATAAAGAAGCGGTTGCGTTCGGCGTCCAGTCTGCTTGTGAAGTGTGGGCTTGAACGCAACGGAAAAGTTCGCCGTTATACTGGCGGATATTGCCGACAGAGTACGCCACAGGGTAGGCCCAGGGGGCGAACTGGGTGACGTTTTCCGTTGCGGTTGTATCGTCAATCTGACCGGATTCGGCCAAAGTAACGAAGGCGATCGAAGTCGCGCGTAAAGCGGCACTGACAGGGTTTTGTTCTTCCTGGGCCTTTGCCTGGGCCATGCTCACGCTTTCGCATTGTGTAGGATCAAACATTTCGAATTCCTCCTTTCGTTTAGGCGAAACGGATTGTTGCCTGGGTGATTTCGATCTCCTGGGTTCCCTTCTTGATATAGAAGCGATAGCCCAGGCCATAGCCTTTCGCGGCGGTCGTATTCGTGAAGACGTGGACAAGTCTGTTCGCCTTGTCAGTGATGTCTACCCACACCGGCGAAGTGTCGAACGGGTTGTTCGTGACTTCCAGGTGAAGGGTGGCGTCTGCCGGAATCGGCGCCGGATAAAGGGAAACAAAGACCTTCTGAACCAGGGCGTCCGTATTGAACGCGCGCGCCGCCGCGATACGGCTGACGGTGCGGCTGAATGTGATCTTTCGCGTTGCGCTTCCGCCGGCGCTGTCGGTGGCCGTGATCGTCAGGACGTGGGTTCCGGAAAGAAGCGGAAGCCATACACTGGACAGGTCGACGGTATTCTGGGCGCCGCTGGTCGCGGTATAGGTGCGAAGCGTGATCGTCTGGGTTCCGTTGGTCAGCTTTTCCGTGACCGTGATCGTCTGGGTGGCCGCCTGGGCGTCTGTGACCGTGTACTGGTATGTAAACGGCGCTGTTTTTGATCCCAGGTTTTGATCCGACCCACTGATCACGGGCGGCGTGTTGTAGGAAATGGTTTTTGCCGATCCGGTGCAGTAACCGGATTCAAGGCCGTTCGCGTCGACTGCCTTCACGCGCGCCGTGTAAGTTGTGCCGGACGTCGGAACTGTGTCGGTGAAGGTCTTCGCCGTGGTGATCCCTAACTGGACATAAGCGCCGGAATCAATCTTCCTTTCCCAGACGTAGGAAATGGCGTCGCCCTCCGGATCGGTAGAACCTCCCGTCGAAAGAACCAGACTGTTTCCGGCTTGCGGTGTGCCGTAGGAAATAGAAGAAGGATCAGACGGCGGCTGGTTCCACTGTAAGATATAGGCCCCGTCGGTGTCTGTTGAATCGGATACCAGATTCCCAGATTCCAAATACAAAGCCGGCCGAACGCCACGGTAGCCACGGTACGCGTAGCTGCCGACCAGACCGCCGCCCGCGCCGACATAGCGCGCATAGTACGCGTAGCTGGCGTGCGGGGTTCTAAGCCACCAATACCAATAAGAAGACGCGTTCAGACTGGAACTTGTATATTCCGAATTGCTGACAGCTTCGGCGGTCGGGTAGCACTGTCGGCGCGCGGCGCTGGAAAAGTAGGACCACAGGGTCCCTTCGGCCACGCCGTTTTCGTTGGACAGGCCGACTTCGGTATTTGACAGAAGAAAGACCTTTCGGGTGATGTCTTCATAACCGCCGCCGTCGGTGACGGTATTCTTTGCGACACGGATCACGGCGTCCAGGATAGCTTTTCGGAAGTCTGCTTCGAAGTTAGACAGGAATCCGGCTTCGGTGTCGTATTCGTTGTAGTTGCTCCACACGTTGGCGTTGTTCGGCGGTGCGTCGTAGCTGTGACACGCGGAATACCAGGCCGCGTCCTGGCTGTTCAACCACTGGTCAATATTAGACTGTGAATAGCGGTTGTTTCCGTAGCTTTGACGGTTGCTGTTCGGGTTCGAAGGTTCCTTCGCGTCAAAGCATTTCAGGGTGATCATTTTTTCGGCTACCAGGCCCGTTCGGCCGTTGGCTGTGTCCTGGGTTCCCACGATCCACCTGATCACTTTTCCGTTGTATTTCGTGTTCGTCGACTTGACGACGCTTCCAACGGGCAAAGCGGATAGTAATTTTGCCATAGGTTAATCCCTCCAATTCATTCTTGAATAGGTTGAAGAACAGATCGTCCGTCTTCCTGATCAAGTGGTAACTGTTGCCGTGTTCGGCGTGACCGGTCCACGAAGAATAAGATTGAAGAATCGTTTCGAAGTCGATCCGACCTTCGTCCAGAAGGTGGCGATATTTCTTCAATTTCCTTTGAATTCGGTTCTTGCTTTCACGGCGGACTTTTCTGACGACTTTTCCGGTGTCGGTCAGATAGGTCCTAAAACCCAGGAAGTCGATTCCCTGGGTTAAGGGGAAAATGGCCGTCTTTTGATTCAATTCCAGTCCTAAAGGGACCAGATACTTCTTGATTTCTTCCAGGCAATAACGAAGATAGTCCTTGTCGGGGTGAATCAAATAGAAGTCGTCCATGTAGCGGCCGTACATTTTGATTCCCAGACGTTCCTTGATCATGTGATCCATTCCGGACAGGTACAGAACGGCGAACCACTGTGAAGTATGGTTCCCGATCGGGATTCCTGGTCCTTTGGTGGAATCTATGATCATATCCAGAAGCCACAAGACGTCGCGGTCTTTGATAAGCCGGCGAAGCTGTTCTTTCAGAACGTCGTGATTGATACTGTAAAAATACTTTCGAATGTCGCATTTCAGGACCCAGCCGTCCGCCCCGTTCTGCCGGTAGTACCTCGACATGAAATATTTCAGGCGGTCAAGTCCGAAGTGCGTTCCTTTGCCTTTCTGGCTTGCGTAGTTGTCGTATATGAAAGTTTTCGAAAGGTACGGTTCCAGGACATTATCGCAAAGACTGTGCTGAACGATTTTGTCGCGGAAGCTGTTATACATGATCAGCCGTTCTTTCGGTTCTTTCACAATGAAGCAGTTATAAGGCGACAGGCGGTATTTGTGGGCCGATAACATAAAGTGAACGAACATAAGGTTTTCCAGGACGTTCACTTCGTATTTACAGACCGCATATTTCCACCGTTTACCTTTGCGCGCTTCTGTATACGATTGATATAGACTGTTAAAGTCGATCACCTTCGCGAAGTCAGAAAGAATCAATGTCTGGTCTTCGCTCAAAATAAAAATCCTCCTTGACGCTTACAGTCCGGCCGTCACAGTAGGAAGGCCATTCGTCGTCAATCTTGTGTTTACCGTGGCCTTTCCGGCACTTCGGAAGGAAATGACCTCCTTTGTTGGGGTACTCTGTTTTCAGGTTCTTCGCCTTACTCGGTCGCGTTTTCCACCAAATCCGGCCGAACGCCATTGTTGCCATTGTACGCGTTGTTGTTGTTCAGACTGCCGTCCGTGTTGACATTGCGCGCATTGTTCGCGTTGCTGGCGTTCGGGGTAACAGGTCATTCCCTAAATATCATTACACGCTTTCCGGTATAGGGTCCGACGGGGCGATCGCTTCGGCGGTGTCCTGTTCGGCCTTGTACCATTTCGCGGTCATGAACTTAACGTCCAGGGTCAACTTCGTCCAATAGTCAAAGGTGTCCTTGTCGATATAGGTTCGCTTCTTCGATAATTCGATCATGTGAAGCAGTTTCTTACACTCGGTCAAGGCGGTCCTTTGCAGACGAAGCCGTTCTGTCCGGTCCGCTTCTGTGCGGATCGGAAATATTTCGTTTGCTTCCAGTAGGTCGTCATATATGGCCATGACGTGGCCCTGAATCTTGTTTGTGATCGAAAAACGGACGCGCTTCGGAAAGCGGTTCGCGTTGTCGGTCAGGTTCAGGGTGTAGTCAATCAACCTTTCGGCCACCGGAAGAACGTGAAGCGGACTATCGTTTTTATTTGAAGTCCGCTGGTAGTTTCTTCTTGTTCCCATAGATACACCTTCGCTTTCGGATATTTTCGACGGTTTCCGGATCGCCGGAATAGTCGAAGCCATAATCACGAAGGACGACGGTTTCTTCCTGTCCTTCGTAGGTTACGCCACACAGGACCACGCTGTCGCCCTCACAGTGGCCACAGACGGGCCGAATTTCCGTGAATAGGTTAGATATAAGACAAGACGTTTCCGACGGCGTGGCGCCGATTCTGGTCATAAATAAAGACGGTTCAGGGATTGATCCAGAATACCTTCCGGAATTCCTGTTCCGTCGTAGCCTTTCCAGTATTGAAGCTGTGCAGAAACGAAAGTGTGTGTGACGGTTGTTCCGGTGAATCCGGTGTTCAACTGTTCAAGGATCGACTGAATATCGTTGTCCTGGCGTCGCTGAACCTGTTCCGTGGTTTCGCCGGTCGTTTCGTTGATCGTTGTCGCGGCCTGGGTATGAAGCACAGGCGCGGCGTATGCGGTCATTTGCGCGGTTGTTACAAAGGAACCGACGCCCACCTGGACAGACACGGCCGCCGCTTCCTGGTTGGTGATAAAGACGGCCAGGTCGTGAATGTGGACCGTGTCGGCGTCCTCTTCAAAGGTTGTCGCCGGAAGGACGTTGTCGCTGTCTTCGCCGTCAAGCCAGCCATAGCAGAAAAGAATTTCGTTTCCGCTGATGTCCAGGCCGAAGACGCCGATTTCTCTGATCCAGACATTCGCTTCCAGACCTTCGTTCGTAACCTGTACCGGAATTTGCATGATCGAAGGGGAACCTTCGACCAGTTCCTTTTCGGACAGGCTGGCGCTGACGTTTTCCGCATTTACAAGATCGGTCAATGTATTCGGGCTGACCTGGGCGACGCCGCTTCCGGCGGCCGCGCGTGTCAGTATCAATTTTTGTCCGGACGCGATAAGGGCCGTTAGGGCTTCGCTTCCGCCGTCCGTGACAATGGACTTGAATTTTGCCATTCGTTTTTCCTCCTTACGTTGCCGGCGTGTATTTGTGCCGGTTCATTGTGGCCATAGCGGAACAGGCGGCCGTCTGGGCCGGCTGATCATCTTGTGGAATATCCGTCCGCAAGCGAAGAACCAGATTCGCCGGAATCATTTGTCCCAGGGTTGCCGCCAGGGCGTCGCGCTGGGCGTAGCCTTCCAGGCGGATTCTGATATATAGATCGTAGGCGTTTTCGTTTAGGGTGACTGTGAAGTCTTCGCTGACCGTTGCAAGGTATTTCAAAAGGGTCCTGTAAGTATAGGGAAGCTGGTCCAGGTACTTAATCAGGATTCGGTCGCGGCGGTCCTGTAATGTGTCCCCAGGTTCCACAGAAAGCCCCAGAATCTTTTCCCAGCGTTCGCACCCATATTCGGATAGGGACACCAGAAAGAAGTCGTCAGCGGCCGATTTTACGTCACTAACGACCTTTTCGAATTCGGGTTGTTCCGCGTTGGCGATCTGCTGAAATTCGATCAGTTCTTGCAGACAACGCGGCCAATATTCTTTAAGAACCATTTGTCACCACCCCCAGAACCGGAATCGCATTTGAAGCCAGGGAAATATTCTGTGTTCCGCCGTTGATTTTGGTTCCGGTGATGTCGATCACGCCTTCGACATTCAGGACCTTCGTTTCGATCTGGCTGACGCGGACGACAAGGTTTTCTTGTTCGTCCCAGGTTTTGGCCAGGCTGTCAAAGTAGTCCTGAATAGCTTTCTTCACAGACGTTTCGACGGTCGACCAGGTGGCCGAACCGGAAAAAGTCAGAGTGAAAGACACGTTGATCGTGGTTCCGGTCACACCTTCGACCGTGACGACGTGTCCGATCGGGGCGATACCGTCACCGACGCCCTGGTTCTGAGCCGGATCGACGACTGTTTGAACGCTGTTGACAAGGTCGGAAGAAGGGATTCCCCATTCACTATTTACAAAGACGATCTTCACGGTTCCGCCGCCATTCCATACAGGGAACACTTTGACGGCGCCGACGCCTTGAAGAAGTTCGACCTTTGTTTTATAGTCGGCCTTATTTCCGCCGTATGCCTGGGCCTGTAAGCTATCCATATAGCGGTCAAGAAGGTCTTCGTCGCTTTCTTCGTCTTCACCGTTGATCAGAATGTCCGCAAGTCTGGCCGCGCCCAGTCCTTCCACGTAGTCGATCGGGAAAAGGTTTCCCTGGTACTGGTTGCCGGCCGCGCCTGGCGTTTCGCACAGAAGGCGAAACTGTCCGGTTGCGATCTTTTCGGTGACGGTATAGTTCAGATTGTCACCGGAAAAACGCGTTCCGATCGGTACGTCCATAGCGGCGCCGTTTCCGTCTTCAAAATAGCCCTTTCGAATTGCGGCGGTTGCCGGTGTTCGGAAGATACTTCTTTCGCGAACTTTCTTCGTCAGGTCGTCGCCGGATTCCGTATCAGGAAAGGCGCGGTCCATAAGGTAGGCCAGTTCGATATACATGATCGCCAGTTCAGCCGCCGCCGGCGCGATTGCGTCATATACGACGGAACCTTCGCGTTTGTCGATAGAAGAAGACACGCGGTCCAGACAGCGGTCCATAATATTTTCGAAGGTCATATCCTCATACATTCGCGTTCACCTCACTTTCAATAGGTATTTCGCCGAAGATGGTTTCGGCCGTGAACTTCACGGAAGCGGTTCTTTTGTCAATCTGGGCCACTTCGAAGTCTGTGACGTCGGTGATCCGGCTGTCTGCCAGAAGGGCTTCGCGAATTACACGTTTTATTTCGCTTGCAAACACTTGAAAACTTTTTCCGACAACGGCGTTCAGTTCGATTCCGTAATTCCAGGAATAGATCAGGTATTCGAAGCGCTCTGTTTGCAGTATCTTGTAAATGGCCTGTTTCATGGCTTCCGTTTCATCACAGAAGCCACCGACGCGGCCAGCGTCAAAGTCGATTTTGAATGTTCTTGTCGGCGCTTCGGCGGCGGTTTGAACCTCCACGTCTTCGCCGATCGTTACGTTTAACGCGTTCGGTATCATAAAATCACACCCTTCCCAGGACAAGGAACGCCTGTCCGCCAGCATTTCGCAGAAGGACCACTTTGTCACCGACGGCCAGGCCGTAATAATATTCGGACTTTGCGTCGGTGTTGGTCTGGTAGTTACCTTTCAAGGTGTGGGAATGTGCCGCGAAGGACGCGTCACCGCTTCCGCCTGACTTTTCTTCGGTGGAAGGGCTACCCTTAACGCCAGTGTGGTAGTGGGTAGGATAGAAGCCGGCCTGGAATTCCTTCATAACCACAATAGCGTCACCGGATATGTCGAAGCGGTTGTCAACGCGGATCGTTAATGGTGACGTCTTCGTCACGGAACCGAACAGAAAAGCCGTCGGCATACCGGCGTCGTTGGTCGCTTGTGCGACTTGTTTCATAGTGTCAAGAAGTCCCATATTACACCACCTTTAATTTCAAGGACATTGTTTCTTTCAAAAGGTCGTGTGTGGCTTCTTCGACTATGAAGAAGGATTTCACGCCCACAGCGCCGATCCCGATATACAAGGCTCGGCCGGCTCTGACTGACAGGTCCGCGATTGCGCTGACACTGAAAGACCGCTTCGGTCTGTTGTATAGTTCCAGCATTTGTCCGCCGCGTTTCTTGATCTGGGCTTCGTTCATGTTTTCGTTAACAACTTCGTAGTCTTGCAGAATACCCCACAAGGTCATATTTTTAGAATCCTGGAAGATGTAAACGTCACGTTTTCCGGTCTTCTTGTTGTCCTTAACCAGTTTGATCTTGTTGTAGGCTTCGGAATCAATTTCTGATTCATAGGTGAAGCCGGTCGCCAGACTGCCGTCGCCGACAAAAAGGTCCAGTTTCGCCGTTTCGACGTCGGTTAAGGTCAGTTTCCCGAAGTTATCCCACAGGACGAACATTTTTCCTGTATTGATCAGGGTGTAGTCGATAGCCTTCAAGACAATATCGAAAAGCGTCTGGCCGTCTTCAATCATAGACGGGATAGAATATCCGGTGTTTGCCAGGCTTCCGGTCTTCAATTTGAAGTCTTCGGCGATCTGCTTCAATACCTGATCCGCACGTTTCCCCTTGAAAACATAGGTGTCCTTGTTTTTCTTCAAATACCAGGTCTGATCGTAAGCCGTGATCTGAACCTGTTCCTTTTCGTTCTGGCTGATTTTTACGACGTAGCCATAAAACAGTCCGGTTTTGTCGTCTAACAGGGTGACGATTCCGCCGTGGCTCCACTGTATTTCGTCGTTGACAATGGCGGTCAGTTCCAGGGAAGCGGGGGAACCAGACCGTTTTGTCGACCATTTCGCGTCACTGACAAGCGTCGTTATATCGAACGCCGCGCCGGTGACGTTATTCTGGTATTGAATACGAATGGCCATTATGGAATCGTGAAAACCTGGCCAGGGTAGATCAGATTCGGGTTCTTTCCGATCGTCCCCTTGTTGGCGTTATAGATTTTTGTATAGTCGCTTCCCTTGCCATAGAATTTCTTCGCGATATTCCACAGACAGTCACCTTTTTTGACCGTGTAGGTTTTTGATTTCTTTTCCGGCTTTCCGGCTCTGACCGGTTCCTTTGTTTTTGCCGGTTTTTTCTTCTTCTTAGGAAGAACGATTTTTTTAGGTGATATGTCTTTCCATTCGTACAGTTTGATCGTATAGTACAGGTCGCCCAGTTCGCCGGACCGTTCTTCGTATTCGAAGGATTCGATTCCCATTCGAATATTACAGTCCAGGTCTGTTCCTGTTATCAGGAAGCGGACCGGCGTTTTGCTGTCCCTGGCTTTCTGGATTGCCTGAATAATAGAAATAGGGTCCCGAACCTGTCCGGTAGTGTACGGCGCGGAATCGGCCGGAAAGAAACTTTCCCAGGACAGAATCCGAAGGCCCTTTTTGCGTAAAAGAAGAACTTCGCCCAGGTCAAGCACTGTCACGCGCTCATTTTTTCCAGGCGAAGACACGTTCAGTTTTGCCGGAAGGACGGGAATGTTGATTTCCCGTCCACCGACGATCAGTGTCATTCGGTAGTTGCTCATTAGTTATACACTCCTTCCGCCGCCGCTGTGAATTCGTCTTCCAGCTTGCTTTCGATTCGTTCGACGACTTCGTCGACGTCGACCTTTTCGCTGATCTGGGCTTCAACCGCCACAGTCGGCGTCAAGGTGACGAAGTTCTGGACATAGCGCATTTCGGCCACGTCGCGAAGGAATTTCAGATCTTCATCAGCGATATTTACGTCGCTGTCAATCTTTCCAACCGATCCCACAGAATCGACTTTCCCGACGTCGTTTGTCCCGTCGACATTCCAGTCCGTGGCGCCGACGTCAGACTTTGCCTGTGCGGCTTCCGCTTTGGCGTTGGCATAGGTCTTAGACAGTGCGGCCGTAGCGTCAGCAAGTTCTTTCTTCGCCGCCGAATAGGTGGCGTCACGCTGGGCCTGTGCGGCCTTGATGTCCGATTCGTACTTATTCAAGGCGTCGGCTCTGGCTTGCTTTGCGGCTTCGTTTTCTGCCTTCGCAGTTGTGGCGAAGGTTACTTGTTCAACCGCGTCAATGCTGACACCAGGAATCTTGTTCAGTAAGCCGATAAACTTGTTTATGATGTCGATCGCGCCGTTGACCATATTTTGAAGGATTGTCAGGACGTTTACTTTCATATCGCCCATATATCCGGCTATGGCCACGCCGGCCCTTTGCCAGCATAGTTTCAGCTTGTCAATCAGGTTCGCGATCCAGTTATAGGTTGCAAAGAACGCCACCTTCAAGGCCGCCCAGGCGACCACAAGGGCCGCTTTGCAGATTTCCCAGGCGTTTTTCACGCCACCGACAGCCTGAATCATTCTGTAAAGCGCGGCGACGACAACGCCGACCGCAAGGGCGATCCAGAAAAGCGGATTCGTCAAAAGCGTCGTAAAGAAAGCCTTCGCGGCTCCGTCAGCGATCCAGGTTGCGGCCGTCTGGATTCCCAGCGCCACAGCATAGGCAAGGGCGGCACTGGCCAGGCCCCAGAAGATCGGGGCGATAGTGGACCAGTTGTCATAAATCCATTGTGCGCCGGAACCGATCGCCTGAATAACAGGCGTAAAGGCTTCCAGGGCGATATTTTTCGCGATTGTCCAGACCTGGGCGAAGGTCATAGGCATAGCTTCAAACTTCGCGTTGATTTCGTCAGCAGACGCCAGCATGGCATTTTTGACGATCGTCGAAGTGATCTGACCGTCGGCGGCCATATCGCGAATTTTGCCGATAGGTACGTCAAGATAGTCCGCGATCGTCTGAATGATTGTCGGCGCTTGTTCGAAGACGCTGTTCAATTCTTCACCACGAAGGACACCGGAAGACATGGCCTGTGTAAGCTGTAACATAGCCGCGTCGATACCGGCGGCCGAAGTGCCGGCGATCGTGAACTGTTTATTGATCAATTCTGTAAACTTGATCAATTCGTCGTTGTTTGAAAAGGCGTCCTTTGCCATGATACCCATTTTCGAAACGGCGTCAGCCGTTGTCTGATAGGCGGCGCGGGACCGGTTGGCGGATTTCATAATCATAGACTGTAATTCGTCCGTGGTTTGAAGTCCGTCGTTCATTATGTCCAGTCTGGCCCTGGTCGACGTCATACTGTCCGCAAGTTCGATCACCTTTTGGACACTGATCGCCGCCAGGGCTGAACCAATAGCCTTTTTTACAAGGCCCCAGGCGGAAGCGACCTTTCGGGCGCCTTCCTCTGACTGGCGCTGGCGATTGTTGAAATTATCAACCTGGCCGGAAGCGCGACCGGCGGCCGAAGCCGCCCTGTCAAAGTTGGCCCCAGGGTTCACCTGGTCCGACAGTGCGTCCGTGGTTTCCAGGGCGCGGTTTGTCCTCGATACTGCCTGAAAGATTCGGTTCAGCTTCGAAGTCATACCGTCGCGAATGGTCATTTGTGTAGCGACACCGGCCACGGTTCATCACCTTCCTTTCTTGCCTTTCCGTTTCGCTTTTTGCGCTTCTTTCTTTTCCTTTTCGATTTGAAGGTCAATCGAAGCATAAATAAAAGCCCGTTCCCGAAGGGGAAGGGCTACAAGCGTACTGGGAAGGATTTTCAACCGGTGCAAGGCGTAATGCGCGTAGACAGCTTCGCCGTCCGCGTCAGCGTCCACACCTCCACCGGTGATTAGTTTTTTGCTTCTTCGCGAAGGTCGTTCACGTCGTCAGAAAAGCCGTTGACTTCCTGGACGCCCAGAAGAAGATCGACGAACTGGCCAGGCTTCAAAAGGACGTCGATCAAAGATTCGGCGCCTATGACGCCGAATTTTGCTTGAAGTTCCGCGTCCTTGAAGTTCGGGTCCACACAGCACGCGATCACAAGACGGTTATTGTAAAGGTCCTGATCCGTTTCCGTGGTCTTCTGGTGTGTCTTCTTGTCGAATGTGATTTTCTGGCAAGACTTACGAATCGCCTTGTTTTCGCCTTCGGTGATCGACTTAATCGTGAAAGGAACAGGGAAGCCGCTGACTGCGACTTCCGCTGTTGCCTGAATATCGTCCTGGTTGGACATAAGGAATTCCTGTAATTTACCCATTTTGTTTTCCTCCTTTGATAGCTTAGAACTTCGTGAACGGTGTCAGAATGTCGAAGTCTTCGAAAGTGAAGTCGGCGTCTTCGTCCAGGGCGTCGTCGGAATCGCCGTCCAGCTTCGCAAGGACAACGGAATCCAGGTTGCAGTCCATAAGAAGAACCGTCTGTTTTCCGGCCGAAGATTCCTGGTCGTCATTCTCGACCACCATATCGAAGTAAACGTCCTTTCCGGTTTCCTTCCACTGGCGAAGCATTTCGCGGAAAAGCGGCGTCATATAGTAAAGTGTCATGGAACCGCTACCGTTTGCGCCGGTTGTCTTGTGGCCGGTCATACGCTTTCCGATCGCCTTGATTTCGGACTTGCTCTTTTCGACATTTGCTTCGATCGTCTTCGCGTAGAACAGTTCTTCGTTGTTGCCATTGATTTTCGCATAGGCGCGGCCTTCCTTGCCGGAAATGGTATCAGGTGCGTTCAAAGTTTTCATTGTCTGTCACCCCTTTCTTAGTTTACGACGACAGTCATATAGAGTTTTTCCATGCTGTCGTTCGGCTGTAAAGCGCAGTCGACCGCGACGTCGCGTTTCCCGTCGCCCTGGTTGACAGTGATGTCGTCAGACTTGAAGTTGCTGATTGCGTCGATCGACTGATACTGATTTGCAAGCGCCACAAGGTCAGCCTTGAAAAGCTGGCGGCCGGTGTCGCTGTTGGTTACAAGACCGATATAGGATTCGCCGAAGATTCGGGCGACGTCATTCGCCCAGCCGTCCATAACGCGGACAACGCGGTTCGACGTCCAGTCGGAAGACATATTCTGGCCGATTGTGACAAGACTGTTGATGTCAGTCAGGACACGGGCTTTTCCGTTGTCGGCGTAGAATGTGAATTCGCCGGCCTTGATAGCGGCTTCAAGCTGGGACTTCGTATATTTAATATCGACGTCCACAGCGTCGTCGTAGGCCGTATTCGTCAGGGATTCGTTCACTTCCGCACCGGCAGAAGCACCAGCCACCCAAGCGACGGCCTTGTCGCCGGTCAATGTGGTTCCGTTGACCAGGATAACGCCATTCTTGACGTTGATCAGGCCCATATTGTCGCCGTCGTAGTCATAAAGGACGCCGACGATCTTTCTTCCTTCGTCGTCACGAAGACGCTTCACAAAGGCGCCATAAAGGGCCTTGACGTCCATATTCGTGCCAGGATAGCCGATCACATTGAAGGATTCGACTTCGAAGGCGTTCAGGGCGGCCGTGTGCTTTGCGGCGTTGACAGCGGCGTTTGTTCCACCGGTCAAGGCGGTTGCAGTTGCGGCCGTAAGGGTTGCCGCTGTTCCGAAGGTTACGAAGTCATTTGCTACCAGGGAAGCGGCGCCGCCGGATTTTGCGACGGTCTGGCTATCCATAACCACGCCGTCAAGATAGGTCACGACGTCGACCTTTGTCGCGTCGTCGACGTTGGTGATCACGGCGACCATGATGTCGTTTCCGTGTGTGCCACCATATTTCGCGGTGACAGTCATTCCGCCGACGGTTGCGCTGGCCTTTGTGCCGCCACCGTTTACGCGATAGATCAGAAGGGACTTCGCGCGTTTCAGCGCTTCGCGGACAAGAAGAATGTTCGCGTCGGTAGGATCGTAACCGAAGACTTTCAAGCTGGTCGCGTTGAAGTCGGTTGCGGTCATAGTGAAGACCTTGTCGTCAGGTCCCCAGTTAAGTTCAAGGGGAAGGGCGGCGACGCCACGGCTTCCCATTTTGGCGTTGGTTCCCATGCTTACGAAGTTAATGTAAGCGCCAGGAAGAATTTTGTTCTGTACTGTGAAAGTACCACCACCAATAGGCATAGGTTACACCTTCCTTTCAAGAAATTCAGTCACAAGCTGGATTGCCTGTTCCCGTGTGTACTGCTGGCCGTCTTTCAGGATCGCCGCCACGGCGTCCCTGGGAAGACCCAGCGTTTCGGATTTGACCAGTTGTTCTTTGCTGAAAGTAGGTTCCGCCTGGCCAACGGAATCAGCTTTTTTCTTTGTTGCCATTATTCGATTACCTCCGATCTGATTGTGTTGTCCTGGTCCAGATAATACATAGTCGGAATCACTTCCGGCGTGATCACGAAGTAGAAGTCCGCGTCAAAAAGAAACTGATAGACACGGCTGTCGTCGTCCTTTCTGGCCGTGACATTCGTCAGGCGAACCAGTCGGGAACGACTTTCTGTTTCGGCCACAGTCAGGGATTCGAATTCGTCCAGCATTTTTTCAGACCATTCGTTGAAGTCAAGGTTATCCTTCGACGCCAGGAAATAAAGAACTTCAATCTGGACATGACGCCGGCGGCGCCGATCCAGTTTCTTTTCCTGTGTCGTTTCGATAATTCCGACGAAGAAATTCCCGTCAGAATCCTTCGGAATTTCATTGACGAATACGTGTCGATCGGGCCACAGGCCGACAAGTTTTTCGGCGACAGCTTCAAGGAAGTTGTTCAGCGTCATTCTGTGTCACCTCCATTCATGCGTTGACGAATGATCCGGTCCATTTTCCGGTTCAGTCGTGCCGCCTGGGTTGTCTTCGTGCGTCTTATAGCGCGCCGAAGGGTGAAATGACCGCGAACATAGCCGCCGGCCGGTCCGACGTACATTCCGCCGTCAGGGTCGTTTCTCTGGTGCTTGAAGGAATTCCCTTCCCAGTGGCCAGGAACGAAGTGACTTCGGAAGCCGTATTCAAGCGGCTTCGCATAGTCAAGATTGTTGAAGACGTCGATTTTGTACGAATTGCCGGCGCGGATCGCCTTTGTTCCGCTTTTGAAGTTGCGTCGATAGTCGCCAGTGTTTACGATATTTTCTTCCTTGCAGATTTTACGGGCCTGGTCGCGCGCGTAGCGTCCTTCGCCGACGGCCAGGCTGTCCATTATTTCAGGAATGTCGTCTTTCAATGCCTGAATTTGATTCTGGAAGGCCATAAGTTCAGAATTGTCCACGCTCACGCCAGATCACCGTCCTTTACTTTGATTTCTTGATGTGTCGCATAGACGGAAGGACGGCCGATCACTTCGAAGGTCAGGTTTCGACCACTGGAAGGATCGTCCCGTCCGAACCGTTTTACGACGATTGTATCACCAGGAAGGACCAGAAGGTCCGGACTGGTGAAAATGACAGCGTCATAATCGACGTTGTTCTGTGCGTCCGTCTGTCTGCTATTGTCTGAACCTGTATACGATAGCGCGCAAATGATACCGTCGTAAATCACAGAAGGGGAAGACGTTGAAATGTTGTTTTTCCCTCTCTGTGACGTTGTACGGCTCACGGCGGCGGTGTCTTCGTAGGTCAATTCGATTGCGGCGCGTTCAGCGCTTGCGTTTCCGAAGGCCATAGAATCACCACCTTAACACGCGATATTCGTTCAGGACAGTTTTCCACCCGAAGAAGTCGCCGCTGTCTGTTCCCAGGTTGAAGGTGTTCGCCGATCCGGAAGAACCGGAACCAGTGGCGAAGGAAGTCTGGACGTCGCCACGCTTCACAGACGCCACAGGACCGACGGCGGCCGTCGTGGTTCCCAGTCCGGCCGATTTGTAATAGCTGACACACATGACGATCAAGACGTTTTCCAGACGCGGCGGAAGGGTGTCCTGATTGATGTACGACAGGATCATATCTTCGACTGTCTGAATAACGAATTCCAGAACGTCGTCCTGATCCGTCGTTGTGATTCCCAGAAGGGCCTTGGCCTTTGAAAGGCGGCTGTCCTTCGACATAAGGACGCGAAGGACGTCCGCACGTTCAAGTTCAGTCAGGCCGTCCAGGGACGAAAGAATCTGTTCGAACATAGTTCCACCACCTTTCGGCGGTTCCGCTTTATTCGTCGCCCTGTGCGGCTTTGATCAGTTCGACGATCTCCGCCTTTGTGGCGCCGTCAGGAACCGCGATTTCGGCGTCCTGGGCGACTTTCAGAAGTTCGTCCTTGTTCATCTTCGACAGGGGCTTTTCGTCGCCCTGTGCGGCTTCCTGGCCGTCATAGACAATGAAGGAAGGATTCTTTCGAAGCTGTTCAGCGACCATTTCGGAATTCGGTTCCAGGATCGCGCCGGTTACAATACTTTTGAATTTTGTGTTCATGTTGCTACCTCCTATAAAGATTCCGCCACTTACGCAGTGACGGAAGTTCCATACCAGAAAATAAGGTCAGGGGTAAGGGCCTTCGTGCCGTAGTCGAAGAACATAGACACGCCGTAGTCGTTGGAAAGAGGAATCTTTTCAGGCTCCTTGTAAGGATAGATAACCGCCGGCTGTGCGATAGCGCCTTCGATCATGGCGATAGCGTGAACCGTAGTGGTCTTCGTCTTGCTGTCGGCGGCCGGTTCGGACGTCACAGGAAGATTGATAGAAGAATATACCCTTACACCGTGGAAAATAGCGAAGTCTTCGGCGGCCGTGTCCACGTTGGCGTTGTTGGTGCTTTTGTCAAGGTAGTTTCTGGCCTTGCCGTAGGTAAGAGGATCAAGGACAAGGCGGATCATGTTACGGGGAACGCCGCGAACATAATCGTTCTTGACACTTTCCAAAGTCTGAATGATACCTTCCAGAAGGTCTTCGATTCCGGCGTCGCTGGCCGGCGTGTAGGAAGTGCCTTCGGCCTTTGCCTGGGCGAAGAAGGCGGTATCGAATTCAGACGCCACAGTGTCGACGTGGTTGTCGGCACGTCTGGCCATGATGTTTCCGACGCCGAAAGTGTCAAGGTCGAACTTTGCGGCTTCTTCGACGATCTCCTTGTGGGTGTTAAGGTTTACGGTAGTAGGCGGAACGGTGATCGCGTCGCCCTTGCCGGCAGTTCTTGCCGTACCGTAAGGCTGGGAAGCGCTGTTCTTGAAGCGCTTAAACTCGACGGAACCGCTGGCAGGATTGCCAGTGTACGCCTGGGACTTCAAGCCCTGGGAAAGGGTGTCCTTCTGAATGTTGCTGATCACAAGGCCGGAAAGTTCGGCAAGGTCTACCTTCGTAGAACCGGACTGGATCAGGCTGATTGCTTTTGTTCTTGCCATTGTAAATCATTCCTTTCTGATTTTTGTTTTGTGTGTTTTACAAGCAAACGGGGCCGTCTGCTTTTGCGGCCGGTGCGCCAGGGGCGCCAGGCTCGGCCGGCTTTGCGCCTTTGATTTCAGGGGCGCCAGGTTTCGCCGGTTCTGTGAACAGATAGGCTTTCGATTCCTTGATAGGCTTCAAAAGGCCGTCAAGGTCTGTTTTCAGGTTGCCGGTGTCGTCGACGTCGATTTTCTCAAGGTCCAGAAGGCTAATAATGTCCGAAGGGTCGTGAACTTTCCCATTCAGGGCCATTCGAAGGGCGGCGTTCTTGCTGATCTTTTTGATTTCGGCGTCATGGTTGGTTTGAAGGGTTGTGATTGTGGTCTGGGCCGTCTTCACGTCTTCGGCGATCTTGGCCGGATCGCCACTTCCGCCGATTGCCTTCAACGCTTCGGCGGCGGCTTTCAATGCGTTTTCTGCGCTGGTCTTGCCGCTGTTGGCGCCGTTGTACTTTTCAGCCGGAACGAAACTTCCGTCGTTTCCGATAACCAGATCGACGTCCTTTCCGTCTTTGCCTTTTCCTTTCAGCGCTGTTTCGACCTGTTTCGTCAGGTCTTCGCCCAGAAGATTTTTGATTCCTTCAATGATCATGTGTGATCGCTCCTTTCTTTTCCGCTGTGTTTATCGTGACTTCCACACGCTTTGCGGTTCCGCCTGGTCGCCGGACGGGTGCGGCTGTTTTGTATATGAAAAAGACACCACCGAAAGGGTGATGTCTGATTCAACGCATAAGAAAACGCCGGTCGGAATATCCGATCGACGCTTATTCAGGGTGATATTTGCATTTCAAACAGATTTCCTTCTTGTCGTCCGTGAAGTCTTCCGGCTTCAAGTCCTTCGGAAGGAACCTGTCGGGGGTTGTCTTTTCGGCGACCATTGAAATATCGAAACAGTCGTCGCCGTTGACCTGTCTTTGAAGGACAGGACAGAAAACAGTTTTATTTTCCATTCTTCAAAACCTCCATAGCGGATTTTGTCTTTTTGTCGAATTCGTCCTTCTTGAAGGAAGTCCGGATCACGTTGTCGCTGGTCCGCACATACGAAGCGCCTTCTTCTGAATAGTAGTTCAGGAAGGTTTCACCGGTCCAGTGACGCCTTTTCAGGGAAAACGCCGCGTTCTTGATGTAGGAAACGGCTTCTTCCTGGGTGACGCCGTGGTGGCGTTCGTTTATATGCGCGACGTCAAGCGTCAGGGCGGAAGTATCAATCTTCGCGGCCGGAACTCTGACGGTTCCATATATGCCGGTAGCTTTGATCTTCTTGTACGTCTGGAAGTCAGCTTTCGTCGCTTCCGGAACGCGCCCTTTGTACGAATAAAGACCTTTCAGGTCGGACCATTCGTCGGGCTTACTATATTTCAAGCGCTGGAAGGTGTCGACGTCAGAAGGTGCGTCAGCGCCCAGGCGTTCGGAATAGGCTTCGAACTGTTCCAGGTCTGCTTTTCTATTATACACCTTTTGTCGTTCGACCTCAACCGATCCCTGGCCGTTCCTGGCCACCTGTTCGTCGTACCATTCTTCGTAGGTCTTGGTTTTCGGCATAGGTTGACCGGAATTGTACCAGTCCAGGGCGTCGTCTGGGTCATATTCTACCGTAGCACACCGACAATTCGGGTGTATCGGTGGATAATTGACACCGGCTTTCGCTTCGCTGACTTTGAAATGTTTCCCGTCCAGGCTTCCGCAGACGTCACAGGTTCGGACTTCCAGCGTCGCCATGAATTCATATTGTTCGACGCCGGCTTCTTTGTATGCGGCCCGATCTGATTCCGCGTGAATATGTGCGGTTTCTGTCCTGACCAGGCGTTCGGCGTTCTTGTAGGACTGGCCCATTTTGGCCGCCAGGGCGGAAGACATGGCGTTCACGCTTTTCCCTTGGATAAGTCCCTGGGTCAGAACTTCCCTGGTGTTGAAAAGAAGCGCCTGTTTGTTCTGCCATAGGCGATCGGAAAACATGGCGCCGGACCAGGGATAAGAAACGACGTTTTCAATGACCGCATAGTCGATCTTTGCGATCTCGTTGAAGAATCCGGCCCTGGATTGAAGGTCATAACATTTCTTGTAATAACCTTCGACGAAGTCGTCGCCGAACTGGTTCTTCATTTGTGCGACGCCTTTGTCAAACAGGTCATTCAGAATCAGGTCGATTTGACCTTGAAGGGCTTCCAGTCGGGAAATAGAACTGTTCGCCGACAGGGCGTCCAGTTGTGCCGTCAGAAGCGCCTTGACCTTCGGGTCCTGTATCGTGGCGATATAGTCCACATATTCCGCCAGGCTTGCCTTCCATTCCTGGAATTCCTTCCGATTCAGAAGGCGAACGGCCTGATCGTATGTAAGGCCATATTTGCCGGCGTACTTCGAATAGAAGGCGCTGATTTCGCGCTTGATAGCTTTCGCGGCAGATTCGTATTCCTGGAACAGTTTCGCCGTCAATGCCGCGTCGTGAAGGTAGGCTTCTTCGGCGCGCTTCAAGGCTCTTTCTGTCCAGTATGCTTCGTTATTCGTCATTGCCGTCACCACCATTCAGGCCGGCGCTGTCGCCGCCTTCCTGGCTGTCGTCGGCGCCCATAGCGTGATTGAAAAGGCCGTCGCCGTATTCTTCCATAGCGGCTTTCTTTTCTTCGTCGATTCTGGCCAGTTCTTCGTCGACGTCTGTGACCCACGGGTGATTTTGAAGGATCGTTCGTTTCGACAGAAGACCGTTACTGTTCACGGCGTTGTTGATAATGTCTGTTTCGTTGACCGGAAGGTCCATATTGAAGACTATATCGAATTCTTCGTTTGTGAAGTCGCCCTGGCCGGTGATCTGGAAGTAAACGTCAATGAACAGTTTCAGACGCCGGAAGGTGTCTTTCAGTTCCGTTCCCAGGGAATCACAGTCGGCGTCAAGGTCCATATAACGGAAATTGATCGCCGTTCCGCTGGCGTTCCCCAGGTCAGGGTCTTTCGTATCGACGGCGGCCGCAAAGTCGAACAGATCGCGGCGCTGTTTGTCCAGGAAGGCCATGACAGCGTCGATATTTAGATCGGCCTGTAATTTATCCACGCCACCGTCAGACGTGACCTTGATCGCCATGTGTTCTTTCAGGTCTTTCAGGAATTCGGCCAGGTCTTGTCCGCCATAGTTACGAAGAATATAGATAAACTTCGCCACGTCGCGAAGAACGTCGGAAGTGACGGACGTCTGCCAGTTGATGTCGTCGATCAGGTCCTTAATGTAATAGCAAAGGGGAAGTTCTTCTTCGTTGTATTTCAGCCAGGCGATCGGACATTCTTCCCAGTTGTACGGCTTATTGTCAACGACGAAGTGTGGTTCCGTATAGTCAGACGCTTCGTCGCCGTGTTCCTTGTCGACATAGAAGTTTCCGGCGCCGGTTCCGGCGAAGGCGTCCGTCTTGAACCATTTCACACCACCAGGCCACCAGAATTCGGCGTGTGTGATGATGTGTTTCCTGGTCCCGATATAAATGACCTGGTCATAAAATCTAATAAAGGCGTCCAGTTCTGTTCGTTCAGCGTCGCGCCACAAAGGGACAAGTTCAGTCGAAGGAATACGCATGAACGCCAGTTTTCCGTCCCTGAAATAGGGTTGAATCCAGGCAATACCGGACTTGATCGCGCCCTTCCCCAGGGATTTAATCTTCCGGCGGAAGGTCTGGTCGAAGACTTTCGTCAATGCTTCGCCGTATGCGCTGTTTTTGGTGTCGACCGTCCAGGGCTTTGACAGAAGGTAGTTCGCTTTCTGGTCGACAAGTTTCTTCAAGATCGGGTGTTCGATCTTCGTGTTTGAACGGTTCGCAACGTCAACCGTCTTTCGCTGGACGTCGCTTCGGTTCCTGTAATAGGATTCAGCTTCAAGCATGATCGCGTATTCAGGGGACGCCTTGAATTCGCGTATTTCTTCGCTGACGATCTGTGCCAGCGTCATTGTAGCTTTTTCGGGGTCGGACAGAATCATATTGATCCGGTCCATAACAGATAATTCGGCCATTTTTTACACCTCACTTCAATACTTCGATAGAAGAACCACGACGAAGACGTTCGACCGAATAGCGAAGGGCGGCCATAGCGTCGTCCATAAATTCGACCGGTTCGTCTATGTAAAGACCGGACGTCGGGTCCTTTTTCCATTTCCATTGTTGGACTTCTTTCAATACATTCACACATGACGGGTGAATGTGGATTTTCCGGCCTTTCAGCCAGTCGATTTGTGCTTTCACGCTTCCAGGCTCTTTCTTCACAGGGTAGGCGCGGAAGCCGGCCTTTGACCATGTCTTGATCCTGTCCGGTTCAGCGGAATCGCAGAACATTTCGATACGTTGGTCGACTTTGTTCTGTTTGGCCAGACTGATAATTTCTTCGGTGTCCTTTTCAAAGACATAGATTTCAGAACAGATATACACTTCGCCGTCTTTCCAGCCAACGCCCAGAATGGCGTCCGCGTGGTTATAGCCGAAGTCCTGGCCATAATAGAAGGCGTCGAAGTTGTCTTTTCCGGTCTTGAAGTCGTGGACTTCGAAGTTTGTCAGGATAAGGCCGCCCAGTTCGCCCCATTCGCCCAGGCCATAGACGCGATAACCTTCTGGGTCTTCTTCCTTGCGTCGTTCCATACGGCGAAAATAGGCTGGGTCTATGAACCGGTTTGTCTTATATGTTGAATGGTGGGCCAGGACGTCCGGATCAGCCTTGTCGAAGTATCGACCTTTGATCCAGTGCGTCGCGCTGACTGGGTTGAACGTCATTGTTATCTGATAGTACAGATTCGGATTCAGTTCGTTCAGATTACCACGAAGACGGTCGTCCAGAATGTCAACGTCTTCGGAAAGAAGTTCTGTCGCTTCTTCGCACCATATCCAGACCAGTTTCCCGTTCTTGAAGGTGATCGACTTCACCTTTTCACGCTGTCGCTGATCCTTGACACCGCGAAAAATGATTCTGTTTCCGGTGATCTTACATTCCAGCGCAAGCGGATTCAGATTCACTTTCCAGAAGCGGTCAGCATAGGGACCGAACATTCTGTATATTGCCGCCTGTAATTCGGCGAAGGTACTGTCGCGGTTTGTTTCTTCAATCTTTCGCACGACAAGAAGGTTCGCGCCGGTATAGGCCGGATCGGACAGTTTCGCGATATAGTCCTGGGCGATATTCACAGACTTTCCGGAACCGGCTGAACCTTTCAGAATCCTATATCGGCCGCGCCATTCATTGACAGGGCGGAAGACAGGGTTAAACTGTGCCGCCGCCTTGAATTCAATCTTCGCCGCCGTAGTCATAATTGATCACCACCGTTACGGGGACATTTGCTTCGGGATTGTCTTTGAACATTCCCAGGTGACGGCCGCAAAGTTCAAGCGCTTTCAACTTGTCGCACAGTTTGACTTCACGTTCGATCGCCTGTTCAATGACAGGATCGCCGTTTTCATCAAAGTCCTTATGTGGGACATATTTGACCTTCATTCCGGCGATAGCCGCCAGATCGTCGTCGCTGGTGTCCGGCTTCACTTCCGCAGTCTGTAAGTCAAGGACGTCCTTCGGGTTCACGAAGGCGATTCGTCCCAGTTCCCGAAGAACGCGGTCGGCGTTGATTCCGGTTCTTTTGGACCTTTCGGCCATTGCGGTTTCTATGCGCGCGCGAATTTCAGGTTTTGTCAAGTTTTCACTTCCGATACTTCCAGCCGATTCGACAGAATATCCGGCGCGGATCGCGGCCTGTGTCGCGTTCAGGTCGACCAGATATTCTTCACAGAAACGGGCTTGTTTCGGCGTTAGCTTTGCCATGATTCACACCTTCCTTTCTGATTTTCGGTATTTCCTCTGAATTCGGGTACAAAAAAGACGCTCCCGAAGGAACGTCTTCCTGTACCCTATATCAATAGGAGGGTGGACGCGCAAGTCCACAATGATGTTATACCATGTATTTTTCCTGTTGACAGTTGCGTATAGTTGCAAGTAGTTGCAAACAGTTGCACATAGTTGCAAACAGTTGCACATAGTTGCATAAATTTTTATTCGCGGAAGGCTTTTGACCGTTCAGCCCTGGCGAAAAGCCTGTTCAGGGCGATTTCTCTTTGTCGATAGACGGTTGTCCTTTCGACTTGAAGAAATTCAGCGGCTTCGTCGTATGACCTGTAAGGGTAGTACAGGGCAAGAAGGACGCATTTCGAACGGGTGTCCAGGGTGTAGACAAGGTTTTGAACTTCTGTGATCTGTTGAAGCTGATGTTCCAGGTTGCCGATTGCTTCGTTTGCTCTTTGCCTTCTTCGGTCGCGCTTGTCGACCATATGAACCAGTCTTCCGTCTGGGTCAGGTGAAGACTGGACGCGGACGCCGGCGTCGGATAACTGGCTGGACGGGTACGCCGATTCCAGGATAATTTCCAGGTCAGCTTCCAGGGCTTCCTTTTCGGCGGCGATCTGTGCTTCTATGACACGCGCTTCCTGGTCGTGGTTCCGAAGGATTTCCATGACCCTTGTTCTGATTTTACTTTCTTTGGGTTTGTCCATGTATCTTCACCGCCTTTCCCCAGTCTATTTTCAGAACGGAATATCTTCGTCGGTCACTTCGAAGCCTTCGGACGTCATGGCACTTTCGGCGTAGCTTCCGGCGGCGCTTTCCTTTTTGGCGTCCGCAAAATAGACAGAATCGGCGACGATTTCAACGGCCTTATGTTTGCCGCCGTCGTTATCTTCCCAGGATCGGGTCTGTATGCTTCCGACGACTGCGACGCGCTGACCTTTAGCGAAGTGCTTCGCGACGAATTCGGCAGTCTGGCGCCACGCGATAATATTGATATAGTCGGCCTTGTCGCGATTGAAGCGGCGGTCGACGGCCAGGGTGAACGACGTGACAGCCGTTCCTTGTGGCGTGTATTTCAATTCGGGGTCGCGTACCAGGCGACCCATAAGTTGACACTGATTCATTGTGTTTCCTCCCTTCGGGATCAGAATTTCTTTCCGTGTTTGTACGGGCGGCCTTCATTGTAGGCCATTTTGATTTCGATTACTTCTTCCAGGTCGATTCCCAGGTGTCCGCAAAGGTCCGCGATCCGGATCACCGCGTCAGCCAGTTCGACGGCCACGCCTTCAGGCTTTTCGCCGCGCCATTCGTTCATATCGGACATTTTGAACCCGTTGACCTCTTTGAACCAGAAGTCGGGGTTTCCTTCGCGTTCTTCTTCCAGTGCTTCGGAAAGTTCGCTGTGGATCAGGGCGATAGATGTTCCGAACGCCGGTGTCGGGTTCCAGAAGCCGTGATTCACGGCGTTTTCGTGGGCCTTCTTGACCAGTTCGTTAATTTCCATATTGTTTTACCTCTCTGTTTCAGATATAACTTTGATTCGTATTTCCTGGCGGCCGAAGCGAAGGGCGTCTTCGTGGTTATTGAAGAATACGTCGATTTTCTGGCCGCTTATGGCTCCGCCGCGATCCTGGACGGTATATTCGCCCATGCCTTCTGTGTAAAGGACGGTTCCTGGTGGGTAGACGTCCCAGTCGGCCGCGATCGTGACGCCTTCTTCGGCTATGGCTCCGCTGGCAGTGTAGACGATACCGTCAGGGCGGTTCAGCGCCCATTTTCCACAGCATATTTCACAAGGACAGTAAGCCGTCGCCACAGCGTCGATCCATTCTTCCGGTTGTGTGGCTGGTTCGTTTTTTGCAATGGCCACAGACGGCGTCAGAATGGCCGTGGTTGCGTTTAATTCTTCCGGTAGGATAATTCCTTCGTCGATTGCTTTATCGTTAGCCAGGGAGAAGGACGCGCCCACCAGGACTATTCCCATGGTGATTGTAAATAGTCCGATCTTGAATCTTTTCAGTTTGTTCATTCGATTTCACCGCCTTCCACTTCGTCGCCCCAGGAATCCCAGCCAGGGGCGGTCTTTCTTGCAAATAGTTCGATCATTGATACCCCCCCCGCAAGCCGGGCGATCCTGTCACGGGTTTCGGCCGGCTTTTCACTGTGTCGGCCGATCGGGGCGTCGATTATGCTATGGACTGACGCTGACGCGCGCTTCGGTTTGCCTTTTGTGGCCAGAAGACAGATTTCCGCGTTTGCGCGTGTCCAGTTTCCCAGACCCCAGAACCAGGAAGGCGATTTTCGGTTTCGCTTCACCCAGACGAAGGCAACTGTTTTGTACTGGAAGCCCCAGCGCCGGATCGTTTCCAGGGCGATTTCCAGTGTCGGAAATGTAGCCCACAGGAACAAAAGACAGTCGTCTTCGGCTATATCCTGAACCGGAAGGGAATAGATGTCTTCCGGCTTCATTGTGCGATAGTGCCTTTCGACGTTTCGCGTCTTTCCACCGGCCGCGTAGTTCCACGGCGGATCGGCGTATATTACCGAATATTTCTTTTCTGGAAATGGTATCATTCGGAATCACCTTCTTCCGGAATTGCTTCGAAGCAGTCACAGCGGACGACACGATCGTCGTCAGCGTGAATCGGGGAAGGAAGGCCGGCGTCGGTCCGTTCTATGAATTTTATACAATAGTCGCCGTCGCGGCGCTTTGCCTTGTCCTTGACGTATTGAATATGACGGCATTTCTTACACGAAAAGTCATATTTCCACTTCGGAAGGTTTGATTTCTTCTTTTTCATTCAGGCCACCGCCTTTTCGGCTTCTTCCAGGGTAAGGAATACGCTTCGGCCTATGTCGTTTTCGGTGAACTGGTACGTCTGGAAGTTCGCCTTTATATTTCCGCGAAGCACGTTGAAGAAGAACAGTCTGTCGACGTTGATTCCGATAAAAATGGCCTTTGCTTTCACCGGCTTTCGGCGGTATATGACATAGACGTCACTGTCCAGGGCTACCGGCGGAAGTAAACCGCCGGCGGCCTTAAAATCGGCCAGAAGGTCGCGCGCCAGGAAGTCCATGACGCCTTTTCCGATTTCGTATGTGTGCCGGTGTTCGTTGGCGTGATATGCGATCCTGGCTTTTATGCGGTCCATTATGGTGTTTTCGTTTTTCATTGCGACACCGCCTTTCTGGCGGCCAGGTTTTCGGCTGACCGCTTTTCACAGTAGACGGAAAAGGCCATTTCGCGGATCACGTCTGGGATCAGTAAGGCCAGGTATTCGTCGCCGTAACCGTCTTCACCCCATTCGCGGCCGGCGGACCGGTTCGCGACTTCCAGTTTCCTTCTGGCGTATTGTTCGGCGTCTGCGAAGAATACGGGACACAGTTCGACGCCCAGTTCGGCTTCGACTGCGATCTGAAGGTCATTCTTTTCCATTCTCTTGACCTCCCTTCAGGTGATCCGGCATTTCGGCCGGAAGGACGGCCTGGTGGACCAGGACCAGGTCACTTCTATCCACCAGGGAACCGTCGTGAAAGTGCGCGAAGGCGCCACTATTCAGGTTGACCGCCGTGTTTGGCTTCGTTGTCTTGATCAGGGCTTGTCCCTGATGTTCGAAGACGTCACCGGCGGCGCATTGCTTAAAAGTCGTCTTCTTCATTGTCGTCACCGTCTTCCTGACCTTCGGCGATTCTGCGAAGGACTTCTTCGACAAGCTGTTTCGAAGTAAATTCGGCCAACAGTGCAGAATCTGAAAGTTCGACCTGGTCAGGTTCCAGGGATAAAGTGATCCCAGATTCCACATAGAAAGCCGGCCGAACGCCAAGGTAGCCACGGTACGCGAGGTGGCTGCGCAGACTGCCGTCCGTGTCGACATGGCGCGCAAGGTACGCGCTGCCGGCGTACGGGGTGATCAGCCACCACCAGTCGTCCAGGGCCAGAAGGTCCTGTTCGCTGTACTTGCGGAACATGGCTTCGGTCAGAAGGGCGATCTTGTCCTGAATGATACCGTAACCGGCGCCGCCTTCGTGGTCTGCCAGGTCCCAGTCGGCCGTCAGAATGTGTTCGGAACGGATAGGGCCTTCAGCCTGGTCGAAAGCGTCCAGGAATTCGGTGTTCAGTTCCTTTCGAAGATTACTGAAGCGCCAGTCATTCGGATTCGTGGCCGGCTTTTCCGGTCTGGTCTTGAAAGGCTGATCCGCAAAGTGGCGGTCGGCGATACAGGTGTCGGCGATCAGAAGGGTTCTTTCGTCGGTGAAGTGTTCCAGGACGCGGATGTCGATCGGTCCGGCGTTGAATACGGTTCCAGGTGCAAGGTCTTTCAGTTTTGCGCGTACAGTCATTTTTTGTTTCCTCCTTCAAATTCTTCGATCACGACTTCGACACGGGGGTTCTTCGGGTCCACAGCGAAGTCGTCGGTAAAGTGTTCAATATGTTTCCAGCCGTCATTTTGAAGAACGCCGGCGTGGACAAGGCTGTCCTGAATGAACTTCTTTGCGAAAGCGATATTGTCTTTATCTCTCCGGCGGTTCGGTTCGATCCAGGTGTAATGTATCACCACGGGACGGGTGAAGCGGACGCCGCGAAGCTGGGTTTTGATCATATAGCCGATTACGTTTTCGGCCTGTTTCTTCATGGCGGCGGCCTTGTATTTGCCTTTGGCGCCGCGTTCAGCGTCCACATATTCGTTCAGTCCTGGCAGAAGGCCAGGGATTGTCAGTTTGTAGTGTTTCATCCTGTCACGTCCTTTCAAGCCCCAGAAGGCGCTTCGCCTTGTCACGGCGTTCCTGTGCGTTCTGGGTTCTTCTGGAATCTCCGGCCAGTTTCAGCCTGATCGGACACATTTCCAGAATTCGGTCATAAATTCGGGCATATCCCAGGGACGACGGGTTTTGTAGGTCGGCCAGGGAAAGGTTTGTCGTGACGATCAAGGGCTTTCCGGTGCGGCTTCTGGCGTCTATGACGTTGAAGACCTGTTCCACGGAATAGGACGTGTCCCTTTCGACGCCCAGGTCGTCAATGACAAGAAGGTCATATCGGGACAGCTTGTCCAAGAATTCCTGTTTGTCTTCGCCGAAGCCTTGAAGTTTGTTCAGGATTCGGGGGAAGTTCGTCACGCTGGCGCGGACCTGTTTGTCGATCAAGGCGTTTGCTATGCAACAGGCCAGGAAGGACTTTCCGGTCCCGACGCCACCGTAAAACAGAATTCCGATATTGTCGGCCTTCATTTCCGGCCAGTGTTCCACATAGCGGCGGCACACGTCGGAAATTCTGGCGTTGCGGTTGTCGTCCTGGGTGAAGTTCTGGGACAGGTATGACGGATCAGTGATTCCGTCTTTGCGAAGTCGTTCGCATTGCTTCCGGAATTCGGCGGCCTTTTCTTCGGCTTCACGCTGGCGACTGGCTTCTGATTCGCATTTGCACAGGTGCGGAACGCGAAGCGTCTTTTCGCCGATCGTGATGTCGCCTTCTTTCCTGGTTCGGCACTTGCCACAGCACAGGAAGCCTTCTTCGTCGCGGTAGTCGCCTTCGGCGCCATTGTTCGCCCTACCTCTGGCGGCGATACCTTCGACAGCGGCCGTCCAGATATTGTCGGCCATGATTATTCACCACCGTCCAGGAAGTCTTCACCGTCGTCGTAGTTCTTGACAGTGGCCGGCTTCGAGGACGGTATGACTTCGGCGCGGTCATATTCGTTCCAGCGTTCACCGCGAAGGAATGTCGCCGGATATGGAATAAAGCGGCCGTCGTCCTTTGTCCACTGTTCAGAACGCTTCCAGCGCTCCACACCCTGGACGATCTGGTTTGTCAAGTCTGGGTTAGGGCGAATTTGATTCCAGACCTTCACAGCGTCTTTCTTGCCGACTTTTCGTGGATAGACTGACCAGAACTGGTCAAAAGTGTCGTCCACTCCGGCGCCGCATTGCGCCGATACTCGTTTTCGTTTCTCGTTTACGTTTTCGAATACGTTTTCGTTTACGTTTACGGAAGAATCTGCTTGCATTTGCGCGCAAGTGACAGAATTATCACTTGATACCTCTTGACTGCAAGTGTTATCAAATTCTTGCGGTAGTGGGTATTTGGGTTTTGTTGCGCGCCTGTTCTGGTGTTTGTCCCAGGACAGAAGTTTCAGGTATTGTCGACCGTCTTCACCTCTGTATGTAGCCACAAGGCCACCGTTTACAAGTTCAGTCAGCCAGGAAGATACCTTCCTTTCGGTCGGTACGTTCAGCGGAAAGAGAAGGGAAGCAAGGATTTTAGGGCTTCCATAGTACAGGCCGAAGTCGTCCGCTTTTACGATCAGACGATAGAAAAGGACTTCGGCTTCCGCTGATAAGTACGCCAGACTTTCCGACGTACATATTGATTCTTTCAAAATGCGGCTGGGCATTTATGACACCACCTTTCACGCGTTTTTCTGACAGGCGCGGCACATTTCACGGCCGAATTTGTTCATGGAATAGCGGCGTTCAGCTTCGCTGATAGGGCCGCCGCACACGGGACACGCGGCGCCGCCTGTCTGGGCGCTGTTTTGCGGTTGTGGTGCGGTTCTTTGCTGTTGGTTGGTAGATTGTCCACCCTGGGCGTTCTGCCCGTTCGTGGCGCTCTGTGTGGCTTGTGGCGCCGGTGCGTGTCCGTTCATATTGAAGCGGACTTTATTGTTCCGGTCGACGATTACCAGGTCACAGATTTCGCGGCGTTCGTTATAGGCGATCTTCGATAATTTGAACTTCGTACTGGCGTAGCACTTGAAGACCTCCTTCTGACCCTGGCGTTCGGGATAGAATTCACCGTCAGCCAGTTCGACATAAATGAAAGGGCCTGTATAAAGTTCGCGGCCGATCCCGACGTTGAAGCCGGCACGTTTGAAGCTGTCGGACGCCTGGCCTTTTTCCTTTTCGGTGTTGCCCTCTGTTCCGACGTCCTGTTTTCTGACCCAGGTCTTTTTCTCGTCGTCCCAGATGTCGATATTACAGAACAGGTTTCCGTTGATCACTTCGTGGGTTCTCTGCCAGTTGCCAGGCCCGAAGACCTGGTCCAGGATTCGCATATCGACGCGCGCGTCCTTGTAAAGTATAAGGACGGCGCCGACGCGGCCGGTCTTTGCTTTGCTGACCGACTGAACGCGACAGTCAATGTCTTGTTCGGTAAGAAGGGGAATCGAAAATTCTTTCATTCTGCGTCCTCCTTATTTGATTTGAAGGTTTCGGTTCTCCACAAGGGAAGCGCCGGACACTTCCTGGCCGGACTGAATCGCCTTCTTGATCGCGGTCTTGTCCGGTTTCGTTGTAACGGTTTCAACAACGAAGTCAGCCGGAAGGGCCTTTTCGTCGTCAATGCTTACGGCCACAGACTTTCGGAAGGAAACGCGAACCTTTGTGGTTTCGACCTTGTCACGGCCGGCGGCGTCCAGACACGCGGTCAGGACATTCTTCAAATAGTCGATTCGCTTTTCGGTCTGCTTGCGGCGCTTTGCCAGGTTGGCTTCTTCGGCTTTCAGGTCGCCGATAAAGACTTCGGAATTCTTGATGTAGCAAGCGACAGCTTCGCTTTTTTCTTCGAAGGCTCCGGACAGTTCGTCCAGTTCTTCGGCGTTCAGGATTTCGCCGGTTTCTTCGTCGATTTCCAGGTTGTCAAGGACCTTCAAATACTTGTCAGTGATTTCGTACAGGGTGTTATTCATTTTCGGAACCTCCTTCCAGGGTAGCGACCTTCGCTTCAAGGTCTTTCACTTGCTGATCGGCTTTCTTGTAGCGGTCGAACCAGTCGTTCGAACACTTCTTTTCATAGTCCAGATCGCTTTTCAGTTCAGCATTTTCGATTAAAATATTCAGGACGAACGCCTTCACGGCGTCGGTGTCATAAAAATTCAGTTTAGCCATTGTTTTTCACTCCTTTTCGTGATATACTGTTCATAGACTTTTTTGAAAGGGCCGTTTCGGTTGTTGTGGTGACGACGAAACGGTCTTTTTCTGTTTCTTCAATGGTGATCTTGCGTTCACCAAGCAGAAGAAGACTTTTGACGGCTTGTCCGACCTGGACGGCCGACAGTGTCGCGGTGTACTTCATGTTTTGACCTCCTTTCCGTAGGATTTCGGAAGGCGCCACCTACAAAGGCGAAGCCGGTTCCAATGAACAGAAGGCCGAAGGTTCTGACCGTTCCTTCTACCAGGGACACCGCGTCGGTTTCTATGGCGCCGATCGTTCCCCAGGCAAAGAAGAAGGCAATAGCCGCCGCCAGGGCTGACGTCCTTCTGATCGCCAGACGGATTCGGCGTCGTTTCCGCCTGGTTGCTCTGTCCGGTGTCATTTCTTGACCTCCTTTCTTTTCGGACCACTGCCGCGACGGCGAATGTTTTCCTGGTAGGTTCTTTGTGCCAGTACCGGATCATAGGCCGGTCGCTGGTTCTGATCCAGTTTTCCAGTCGCGCCGCGTTTCAGTTCGACATACAGTGTTCGAAGGGCGACGCCCACTTCGTCGGAAATGTCGGAAATGGACATTCCTTTCGCGTACAGGGCCGCGATTTTCTTTCTGTTGTCGAAGGTGATAGACTTATAAACTGCCACGTTCTCACGCTCCTTTCTGTTTGCGGCCTTATAACCACGTATCGCCCTTGTCAGGATCACCGTTGACCTGTTCAATGTCTGCGTTATAGATCACGGTGAAATAGTCGTCGTAGAACTTCGCGGAAATGACGTTCACTTCCCACAGGAAATTCCATTTCGCCAGCTTTTGAATCAGGTCCACAGCGAATTCCGCTTTCACGATTTCGCCGTCGGTGCTGACCAGGAATATATTCTTCACTTCGCGTTTGTTGGTCGCGACGACTGTTCTTTCAAGCATTTTGCGGATAGTCATTTTTTTCATTTTGGGGTCCTCCGTGGTAAAAAAATAAGTTGCGAAGGCTCGTTTGAACCTTGCAACTTAATACTACTCCTTACATGATGAGGCACATCAGTATTTCTGTATTGACCGAGCAGTGATTTTATGCTATCATATATTGCAATAACTATTTCTAGAGGTTTGATTTTAAGGAGGATTGTTTGGCAATGGAAGATGACAGCGGCGATAGTTGCGACCATAATTATACTCGATTGCTTGAACTTGAATATCTTGAATATTTTATAAGAGGCATACCCGCAGTTTACAGGAATTAAGCTATGGGTGTGCCTTTTTGTACTTTTTTTAGGGTTATTTAAATATTTAGGAGGATTAAATTGAGTTCACTAATACTACAGATTGTACTTATATTTTTAAACGCGGTTTTCGCTTCCGCCGAAATTGCGGTTATTTCAGCTAATGACGCCAGGCTTTCCAAGCTTGAAGAGGAAGGCAACAAAAACGCCGCAAAATTAAAAAGATTAACTGACCAGCCTGCAAAATTTTTAGCAACAATACAGGTAGCCATTACTCTTTCGGGCTTTCTGGCATCAGCCTTTGCCGCCGAAAACTTTTCCGATAAGCTTGTAGACTGGGTAATTGGAATGGGCTATACGGCTGTACCGGCCTCAACACTCAATTCAATAGCTGTCGTTTTGATTACATTGATACTTTCATATTTTACATTGATTTTCGGTGAGCTTGTGCCTAAACGTATTGCTATGAAAAAGGCCGATAAGCTTGCTCTGGCAATGGCGCCTATGATAACTGTTGTATCAATGGTCTTTGCTCCGATTGTTTGGCTTTTGACGGCTTCTACAAATGGGATACTTCGCCTTATAGGCATTGACCCCAACGCTGAGGAGGATGATGTCAGCGAGGAAGAGATAAGGCTTATGGTTGACGAAGGCGGTCAAAAGGGAATTATTGATGTTGAAGAGCAGGAAATGATAAATAATGTGTTTGAGTTTGACGATTTGACAGTGGATGAATTTGCTACACACAGAACGGATATATCGCTTCTCTGGCTTGACGAGTCGGTTGAGGAATGGGCGAACACTATACATGAAAGCAGACATACTAAATATCCTGTATGTGACGAAACTGTTGATAAAATAATAGGAATACTTGATGTTAAGGACTTTTTCAGGCTTATGGATGAGCCTAAGGAAAGAATTATTAAGGATGCTGTAAAGCCGGCGTATTTTGTTCCGGAAAGCGTCCACGCAGATGTGCTGTTCAGACAGATGAAAAATACTCATAATTATTTCGCGGTTGTACTTGATGAATACGGAGGAATGACGGGTATAGTAACAATGAACGACCTGCTTGAGCAGATTGTAGGAGATTTGGATGAGGAGCCTACCCCCGAGGAGGAAGAACCGGATATAGAAAAAATCGACTCAAAGACATGGAAAATACAGGGAGGTGCGGAGCTTGACGAAGTAGCCGATACCCTTAAAATACAACTTCCTATTGAGGAATATGACACCTTTGGAGGCTATATTTTCGGTAATTACGGTACAATACCTGATGACGGCTCTGTGTTTGAAATCAGCCTTCCGCCGCTTCATGTGAAGGTTACGGAAATTAAGGACCATAGGATAAAAAAAGCACTCGTGTGCTTTGACGAGGCTTTATAATGCTACATAAGACTTGCCGGGTTATTAACCCGGCTTTATTTATGCTGATTTATATATTTGAGTTTTGTTTATAATGTTCAATATACGGCTGTTTTAGAAATGAATTTTATAAGATTTAAAGATAAAATCTTTTTGACTTAAATGCGTTAAAGTGCTAAAATAAGAATGCATATTTTAGGAAAGGACTTAAAAAAATGAATAATATCAAATTGAAGTACGGAAAATCAGAAGTTGAAATATCTCTTGAGGGTGCGAAAAGCGTAACAACGCTGCTTGAAAATCCTATGGAAGAGATTAAAGATATAAAAAAGGAATTTCGATATTGTGTTGAGGATGGGGCAATAGGCACGAAGCCCTTGAAGGAGCTTATTGCCTCCGATGATCCTGTAACAATAGTTATAAGCGATATGACAAGATTTTGGATGCATCAGGATGTGATTTGTGAGCTTCTAGTAAGATACCTTCATGAGGATATGCAGGTGCCCTTTGAAAACATTGCCGTGGTCATAGCCCTTGGCACTCACAGGAAGAATACCGAAGAGGAAAAGAAAATTCTTGCAGGGGAATATGTTTATAGCAATGTCGCTGAGGTAGTTGACCATGACTGCGACGCTGATGACCTTGTTTTCGTCGGAACAACTGATATGGGGACAGCGGTCAGCGTCAATCCGCTTGCTGTAGGAAGAAAGCTCATTGTAATCAGCGGTACGGTTCATCACCTGATGGCAGGCTACGGCGGGGGCAGAAAGAGTATTGTTCCGGGAATAGCTTCAAGAGAGACAATAAAGATGAATCATATAAGGGCGCTTGACCCATCTGAGCCTAAATCGGATGACAGGGTTGGGAGCGGCAAGTTCACAATGAATCCGATAAATATTGATATGAGAGAGGCCGGGGAGCTTGTAAATCCCGTATTTGGTATTAATATCTGCGTCAACTCTGCGTCAAAGCACAGCGGACTTTTCTGCGGCGATTTTGATAAGGCATGGAAGGAGAGCTGCATGTATATTCAAAGGTCATATGGACTTCCGATACAGAGCGAGGCGGATGTTGTATTTGTAAGCTGCGGCGGATTTCCAAAGGATCTGAACTTCTACCAGTCCACAAAAAGCCTTTTTAACGGTATAAGGGCCCTGAAGGAGGGCGGTACAATAGTAATGCTTGCGGAATGCAGTGAGGGCAGCGGGGCAAGGGATTTCTTTGACTGGATAGAGCCGTTAAAGGCAGGCTGTCTCGATGAAAGCCTGAGAAAGGACTTTACAATCGGCGGGTATATATTCTATGCGGCATGCGAGTCAATAAGAAAGGGCAATGTGCTGCTTCTTTCAAGCCTTGACCCCAATGAAATTAAGGATATGGGCGTAAAATCATTTAACAGCATGGACGAGCTCATGAAAAATGTTGATTTAAACGGAAAGGATGTATATGTAATACCATATGGAGGCAGCCTTGTGCCCCAGCTTCAGGAGACATACATGGAATTTATTGACGACTTAAAATAAAACTTGGAGGACACCAAAGATGAACATACCTTTAATCATAGTTGTTTTATACGTAATACTGCTGTTTGGAATTAGCTTTTATGTTTCTAATAAACAGAAAAAGGACGGAGATTCTTTTCTGCTTTATAAGGGCAAAAACGGAATATTTGTCGTGGCCTCAAGTATTGCCGGGCTTGCGATTGGAGGGGCTTCTACCATAGGTATAGCCGAAAACGCATTTACGGTAGGTCTCTCGGCAGGCTGGTATGATACTGCATGGGCTATAGGCGCTGTTATAACAGCCTTTCTGGCGGTTAAATATTTACGAAAAAGCGGTTACAGTACAATAAGCGCCTTGGTAAATGAAATGTACGGCAAAAAAACAAGCTTTATTATGGTAATATCCATGTGTATAATCCAGTCTGGTATAATTGCCCTCCAGTATAAGGCCGGAGGCTCAATACTGGCGGCGCTGCTCCCCGAAATTTTTACGACGGAGTCAGGCACATTCTTTTCATTTATCATTTTCATGCTTGTAGCCATGATTGGCGGAATGGGCAGCGTATCTCTAACAAATGTACTTAACCTCATACTTATATATGTCGGCGTCATCGTTGCGACTATAATTGTTCTCAGCGGTCACGGCGGCTGGGGTGCAATACAGACGCTTGTTGCGGCGGAACCCGAGGTTCCTTATATGAGCCTTACAGAAGGCATGGGCTGGATAGGAATTATAAGCTGGATTATAGTTATGATTGGAAATACAAACTCAGTACAGGGAGTTGTGCAGATTGGCCTTACTGGAAAGGACGACAGGTCAGCAAAATGGGGGTATATAATAGGGGCAGTGCTTATGGTACCGGTAGGCTTTATATGCGCGCTTTTGGGTGTTGCCAGCAAGGCGCTTCTTCCGGAGGCTGCGGCTGCGGAGGCTCTTCCGAAAATACTAATGAGCATACCTCCTGTGTTGGGCGGAATTACGCTTTCCGGCCTTTGGGCGGCAGATATGGGAACCGGCTGTTCTATGATCGTGGGCCTTTCCACAACTGTAAGCTCAGACATAGTATACCGTCTGCCTGTTGGACAGAAGCTGCAAAACAGAAAGGCAGTCGTCAACAAAATTATAGTTGTACTTTCAAGTATAGTTACATATCTCATAGCCACTCAGATGGGGGCAATTCTCGGCGCGATGCAGAAGGCACTTTCACTTGCAATCGGAACCTCATTTATAGTAATAGGCGCCCTTCTCGCGCCTAAATTTTCAAGCAGAAAGGCTGGCTTCTGGACGATTTTGGCCTCAATTATAGCTATCATACTTTGGAATTTTGTTCCATCGCTTACAGGCATATTTAAGAGCGTCGGCATATTCATGGTTATTGTCTGCGGAGTGGTATTTATTATAATAAGCGCGGTCGATAAGGATAAGGTGCAGATTAACAGACAGTAAATAAAAAGGAGATGTTTTTAACATCTCCTTTATTTTTATTCAATTATCTCGTCAGCCAGTCTTTTAATTGCGTCCCAGTCATTGCGGTTCATATGGTCATAAACGGCTATTAAATGGCAGCCGGCGCCCTTTGCGCTTTTGGCCGCATAAAGAGCGTCCTCATAGACTGTTGTGCTTTCAGGCCTGAAGCCCATTAAATCACAGGTTTTTAAAAATATATCCGGGGTTCGCTTAGACATCCCAAGGGTTTGGGCGGTATAAACCTCTTTAAAGCAGTGGCCTATTCCATTTCTGTTCATAGCTGCAATCGCTAAATCTCTGTCGGAGGTCGTAAGTATACACATTTTAGAGCCGCTTTCGTATTCGGAGAGAACGAGCTCCTTCATTCCCGGTTTTAGTTTAAGCTCATTGCGGTAGTTATTGCTTATCAGCTTTAGGAAATCCTTAACAATACTCTTTACGGTTCCTTCAAGCCCAAGATGTGTGATAAAATACTGCGCGGATTCTTCCATCGTCTTGTTCTCTATTACCTCCCTTAAATCAGGAGGAGGGTTTATTCCCTTTTTTATAAGATATATACTGCCGAGATTTTCCCACATTCCCATGGAATCCAGCAGTGTTCCGTCCATGTCAAAAATTATATTTCTCATTATTCCCAGTCTTTTTCATTGTTTCCGTCAAGGTACTTGTCTGTTTTCTGGTTGATTGTAAGTATTCCATCAGTCGGGTTAAAGTCTATTTTTACATAACTCATTACGCTTGGAGCGCCGGCTTCAATTGCTATGTACTGGCACTGCTTTACAATATCTATAAGCTGGTCAAGCTCGCCCTCGATAGTTGTTTCAAAGGGTGACACAAATGTTTTAAGCCCCTGGGCTTTAATATATTCTATGCACTTGTCAACTACTTCGCAGATTTTGTCTTTTTCAGTTACTCCCGGCAGAACCTGTATTGCTACACTTGCTTTCATGCTGTATTCCTCCTTAATGTAATTAAATTCCTTTATCCTATAGAATATCACAGTGATAATTTTTATTCAAGGCCATAATTTTTTGTTTTTTCAAGGGTGTATAATAAATGCCCCGGAAATTCCGGGGCATCTAAAATCAGCCTTTTCCAAGATATAATTCTTTTACCTTCTCATTGGCCAGAAGCTCTTTTCCGGTGCCATGGAGGGCTATTGTGCCTGTCTCTAGAACATAGGCTATATCGGCCGTATGGAGGGCCATATTGGCATTCTGCTCTATGAGCAGTATTGTAACGCCGTTTTTATTTATCTCTTTTATAATATTGAATATTTCCTTAACTATAAGCGGAGCAAGTCCCAGTGAGGGCTCATCCATCATTATCAGCTTGGGACGGCTCATAAGAGCTCTACCTACAGCCAGCATCTGCTGCTCGCCGCCGGAAAGTGTACCGGCCTGCTGCCAGTTTCTTTCCTTAAGACGGGGAAACAATGTGTATACCCATTCAATATCATCATTAAGGTTATCCTTGCGGAGGTAGGCTCCGATTTTCAGATTTTCAAGAACAGTCATATCAGGAAATACATGACGGCCTTCTGGTACCAGCGTAATTCCTTTATTAACTATACCGTAAGTCGGAAGCTTGGTAAGCTCCTCGCCGTTATATGTTATCGAACCGGAGGCAGGATGAACCAATCCGGTAATTGTGCGCAGTATTGTCGATTTTCCGGCTCCGTTTGCGCCGATAAGCGTTACAATTTTACCTTCTGGAACCTCAAATGAAACATCGCGGACGGCTTTGATACCGCCGTAATTAACGCAGAGATTATCAATTTTCAGCATCGTCAGCCACCCCCAAATATGCCTCTATTACACGCGGATTGCTCTGAACTTCATCAGGCGTTCCGCTGGCTATTGTTTTACCGAAGTCAAGAACATAAATACGGTCTGAAATCTGCATTACAAGGTCCATATGATGCTCTATCATAAATACCGAAAGGCTGTACTTTTCCTTAATTTCCTTAATGAAAGCCGTAAGCTCAAGCGTTTCCTGGGGGTTCATACCGGCCGCAGGTTCGTCAAGCAAAAGCAGATGAGGCTCTGTCGCAAGGGCGCGGGCTATCTCAACACGTCTTTGAAGTCCGTAAGGAAGCGAGGAGGCAATCTCGTCTTTCAGATGAAGCATGTTCTGCATATCAAGCAGCTCCATGGCCTCTTTGCGCATTCTGCGCTCTTCCTTCATGTTCATCCTGAATGTGGCTGAAAACACGTTCTGATGGGCGCGCATATGCTTTGCTATAAGTACGTTCTCAAAAACAGTAAGACTTGAGAACAGACGGATATTCTGGAATGTACGGGCAACTCCCAGCTTCGTTATCTGGTCGGGAGTTTTCTTTATTATCTGTGTATATTTGTCTGCGTTATCACCCTTATAATCAGTTTTCATTTTTCCCTGGGGATGATTTTCTATAATTGTCTGCCCGTCAAGGGATACAAGTCCGTTAGTCGGCTCATATACACCTGTTATACAGTTGAAGGCAGTTGTCTTTCCTGCGCCGTTGGGACCGATTAAAGCTACTATTTCGTCCTTGTTGACATCTATTGAGAGATTGTTTACGGCAACAACTCCGCCAAACTGCATTGTTACGTTTTCTACATGGAGTACGTTATCTGACATCAGTTATCGCCTCCTGTCTTTTGTTCTGCTTTCTTTCTTGAAAACTTATTCGGTATTCCCTTTATTACCCGGCCTAAGCCATCCCACGAAAATTCATGGTTGCCCATAATACCTCTCCTGTAGAAAAGAACCACAAGCATCAGAAGTATTGAGAATATAACCATACGGAAGCCCGTACGGAAAAGGGGTATCTGCACTCCGGCGATTGCAAGGGGCTCATCAAAGAAACGAAGCCATTCCTGACCGCAGTTTACAAGAAATGCGCCTATTATACTTCCTGTAACAGAGCCTATGCCTCCGATTACAACCATAAGAAGTATGTTGTATGTAAGCGTTACCTGGAATGTTTTTGCGTCAATTGAACGCATGTAAACCGCAAGCAGACCTCCGGCTATTCCTGTAAAGAAGGAGCTGATTACAAATGACATTTCCTTGTGCTTAAACAGATTTATTCCCATTGCCTCAGCCGCTATATCATTCTCCCTTATTGCCTTGAATGCGCGTCCGTAAGAGGAATTTATAAGAAGCACCATAATTCCTATACATATTGCTGCGATTATCGTAGGAGTAAAAATAGAGCCAAATTTAGGTATGTTTTTAAGTCCGTAGGAGCCGTTGGTGATTCTGTCCATCTGAGGGCTGGATATAAGGGCCCTGATGATTTCCGAGAAACCAAGTGTAGCAATGGCCAAATAATCGCTTTTAAGGCGCAGTACAGGTATACCTATAAGCGCAGCCACAGCAGCGGCAAAAATACCGCCGAGTATGAGTGCAGCGGGGAATGGCAGCTGCAGATTGGCAATTGCATCGCTGATGCCGTTGATATAGTATACGTTAGGACGTACTTCAACGGGTATTGTTAATATTGCAACAGTATATGCTCCTATAGCCATAAATCCTGCCTGACCCAGCGAGAAAAGGCCTGTAAAGCCGGTAAGCAGGTTCATTGATACGGCTACAACAGCGTATATAAGGCTTCTTTCGATTATTGATATAGCATAATTGTGCTGTGCGCTGTTTTTTTCAAGGAAGAAAAGAACTGCGATAACAGCAAGCATAGCTATGATTGTCAAAATAAGATTTCTTCTTTTGTTTGGTGAAACTGTCTGTGTATTCTTCATAGCCGCCACCTCACACCTTGTCTGTTGCTTTTTCACCGAATATACCTGTCGGTCTGAAAAGCAGCATTATAATAAGAACCAGGAATGTAAATGCATCGCTGAATGTCGAATATCCTGCGGCTGTAAGTATTGTTTCGCCTATGCCCAGTATAAATCCGCCGACAACGGCGCCGGGAATTGAGCCTATACCGCCAAGAACCGCAGCCACAAAGCATTTAAGTCCGGGAAGCGAACCACTGAAGGGATAAACAGTCATACGGTCTGTAAAGTAAAGGATAGAGCCTATACCGGCAAGAAGAGAGCCGATAACGAACGTATAGCTGATAATACTGTTAATTTTTATACCCATGATTTGCGCGGTGTCATAGTCCTTTGAAACCGCCCTCATGGCCATGCCCATTTTTGTATGGTTAATAAGCTGTATAAGTATAATTACAAGTACGATTGTTATAACCGGTGTGATAAAAGTTACAAGTGATGCGGAAACATCGCCGAACTGGTAGATTTTCTTAAGAATCGGAATTTCCGGATAACCCTTTGGAAGGGCAGTAAAAAGATATGTAGCAAGATTCTGAAGCAAATATGATACACCGATAGCAGAAATCATAATAGACATTCTCGGAGCGGAGCGCAGTGGCTTATAAGCAACTTTTTCTATAACAACGCCAAGCACAACAGTGCCGATAAGCGTTATAGGTATAGCGATATACCAAGGAAAGCTGGCCATTGCGAATATCATAAAATATCCCGCCATCATAAAAATATCGCCGTGAGCAAAGTTAATAAGTCGCAGAATGCCGTATACCATAGTATATCCTATGGCAATTAGTGCATAAGCACCGCCCAGAGAAATACCTGTCAGACAGTGCTGAATTATTGTGGATAAACTCATAATAAAAGCCCCCTGTTAAGTTTATTCTCTGCGGAATTTATTTTTTAGCTTAAAAAATGAGTGGGGAGGAAATCCTTCCCCACTCTTGTATTTCCAATTTATTGCTTAAAGCTCTGTAGTTGTTAAGAACTCAAATTTGCCGTCTTTAATTGTCTTGATGAAAGCAAGGCTCTTATTTGCGTCTCCGTTTTCATCAAATGTTATATCTCCTGTAACGCCTGTAACCTTTACGTTTACAAGTGCTTCTTTTATTGCAGCGGGGTCAACTGAATCAGCATCTTTAATCGCCTGAAGAAGTGTCAGGTAAGCGTCGTAGCCAAGTGCTGAAACAGCAGGGATAATATCTGACTCACCGATACCTGTGAGATATTCTTTAAAGCCTGTAACAAAGGAAGCTGCCTCATCGTTTGCGGGAGCTGCTTCGTCAAAGAATGTTGAAAGAACAACGCCCTCAGCGTCAGCGCCTGCGTTTTCAATAATTGTAGCGTTTTCCCATGTATCGCCTGCAGCGATTACAGATGTAATGCCCATTTCACGAGCCTGCTTGATAATAAGCGGAGCAGTTGTGATTGAAGAAGGTGCAAAGATTACATCAGGGTTTGTTGATTTGATGTTTGTAAGAATAGCTTTGAAGTCAGACTGGTTTGTCTGGAACTGCTGCTCTGTTGTGATTGTTCCGCCAAGGCTCTCAAAGGCTGTCTTGAAGTATGAGCCAAGACCTGATGAATAGTCGTCGCCAAGCTGTGTGATTACAGCTGCTGTTGAATATCCGTTCTGGATAGCGTAGTTAGCCATAACAGTACCCTGGAAAGGATCAATAAAGCAAACACGGAAGTACCAGTCGTTGCCGCTTGTTACCTGAGGATTTGTGCATGAGCATCCGATTGCGGGAATGCCTGCATCAGCAAAAATATCGCCTGCTGCAATTGATACGCCTGAGCCGTATGAGCCAAGAACGCCTACAACGCCTTCGGATACAAGCTTCTGAGCTGCTGTAACAGCCTCTGTTTTGTCTGATTTGTTGTCAACCTCTACAAGCTGGATAGTATATTCTGTTCCTCCAACCTCTACTGTAGGGTACATCTGGTTGGCATAGCGGATACCGTAAACTTCCTGAAGTCCGCCGCCGCCGTTTTCACCTGTCTGCGGTTCGAAAACGCCGATTTTGATTACATTGTCTCCTGAGGCCTGATTATCTCCTCCTGAGCTTGAGTTGCTTGATGAGCTGCCGCATCCTGCAAGGGCGCCTAATGTAAGGCAAGCAGCTAAAGCAATTGATAAAGCTTTCTTCATTTTTCTTCCTCCCTAATGTTAATGTGCTGTCTGCGCATGACGTACAATCGTCCGCGCATTTGCAGCCTTTATTATACATCTAAATTGAATAAAAAGCAATAGTTTAGGCGTTTTAGCACACAAAACATGGCATTAAAGCAATGAATAGGAAGCTTTTTTATCACAGTTATATAAGACGTCTTGAAAATGACTTGACGCTGATGTTATATTATTCTTATTATAACAGCTAAGGAAGTGTCAGATTAAATGAAAAATTTCTATTGTGTAAAGGAAAATACATGGTGTATAGATACAGGACGTACCCTTATGGGCGTTTATATGCTTAATGACAGGGATATTGTAATGCTCGACAGCGGGACATCCTATGGAAATCATGAGACTAAAATATTGATGGACGTTGTGGATGGTGCGGATTTAAATGTTAAAGCCATAATAAATACTCATGGCCATTTAGACCATATAGGAAATAACGAGAAGCTTATAGAGAAATTTGGCTCAAAGGTATATATGTACGGCGCCGAGGCTTATATATGCAGCGATATGGACAGCCTTAGAATGCAGCATACTCTTGTTCCATTTGATGATACAATACAAAAGGCTCTTAAGTGTATGCAAAGCTCTGTCGATGTTTTTATTAAACCAGGTGCCAAGGATGTTGACATATGCGGAAAAAAATTTGGAATAATCCATACTCCGGGACACAGCGCTTCACATATTTCAATTATCACGCCGGACAACGTCGCGATGGTTGGAGACACGATTATGACGGAAAATGAAATAGTTAAAACCAAAATACCGTATGCGTCAAATTTTGCTGTTGATTTTGCGTCAAAAAGAAGGCTTCTTGAGCTGAACTGCGACAAATATATTATTTCACACAGGGGAATAAGAGAAGAACTGGATTTTGAGGTTGCGGCAAACATAAATTATCTTAAAATGAGGGCCGAGGTTGTATTAAGCTATATTGAGGACGGAATGTGCTTTGATGATATAGCGGCGGCCGTGGTTACCTGCATGAATATAAAAATAAGCAACAGATATTATTTCTTTGATATTCATGGAATGATAATGCCCTATGTTCAGTATCTGGAGGAGTGCGGGAAGGTTGAGACCTATTACGAAAAGGGATATATAAGGTACAGGGTTTGTGATATGCACACAGAGGAATAGGCCGATGAAAAAAATGTTTATAGGTTTTTTGCTGATATTTTTGAACTTTAACTTAAAATTTGGAGCAAATCAGCAGTATGTTTTAAACCTTATTCCTGACTTTATCGGATATTTATATCTTGTGCATGGGATTAGAGAAATGGAAAATAACAGTAAAAGATTTGCCGGAGTAAAAGGTTTAACAAAGGCAATGGTCGGATTTTCCGCTATTTTATATGCTTTCAATTTATTTGGGGTCAGCTACAGCTATTCAGCACTCAATACAGTTTTGGGATTAATTGAAACAGCTTCTATGTTATATATCATGTATTGTGTAATCAAAGGAATTTTGGAAATTGAAATTAAATACGATCTGGACATTAACGGCGAAAATCTATATTCACTTTGGAAAACAATGATTGTAGTGAATGTTTTGTCTGTTATTCTAAGTGTGGGTATTCCATTTTTGGTAACCGTTTTCAGTATTTTTACGGTTTTTGGAGTTATATGCCTGCTTTCTGTAATAGTAGTGCATTTGGTTATATATATACTGTTCCTTGTCAGATTTTACAGAGCTTGGAAGCTTTATGAGATAAAAAAGTTTAATATAAAAGAATTGTATATGAATGAGGAAAATTAAAAAAGCACCTGCCTAAGCAGGTGCGCTTTGTTCGATTTCCACACAAAAAAACAGCGAGACCCCACAACCTATACATTTGCAAAACCTCGCCGTTACGATACACCTTTGGGGGCTCGAACCCCAGACCCACTGATTAAGAGTCAGTTGCTCTACCAACTGAGCTAAAGGTGCTCAATATTATATTTTCTTGACTGCAAGAAATATAATAGCATGACATATTTTATATGTCAATATTTTTTTAGAGAAAATTGCGTTTTTGTTAAAAAGACGTTATATTATTATAAATCCTGCTTTAATTTATGGAAAAATACTGTCTAAGGAGATAATTATGAATTTTATTATTGACAAAAAAGCCGAAAAAATTTTATATACATTGAATGAAAAAGGCTACGAGGCATACATTGTCGGTGGTTGTGTCAGGGATATGATACTCGGCAGGACTCCCGGCGACTGGGATATAACGACCTCGGCAAAGCCGCAGGAGACTAAGGAATGTTTTACGCATACCTATGACACCGGCATAAAACACGGAACGATTACGGTTCTTATGGGCAAGGACAGTTATGAAACAACAACCTATCGTATCGAGGGTGAATATACTGACTGCCGCCACCCGGACGAGGTTATGTTTACAAGAGACATCCATGAGGACCTTTTAAGGCGTGATTTTACGATTAACGCAATCGCATATCACCCAAAGGAGGGCTTTATTGACCCCTTTGGGGGCGTAAAGGATATTGAATGCGGGATTATTAGGGGAGTTGGCTGTCCTGAGGAAAGATTTAAGGAAGACGCGTTAAGAATGCTCAGGGCAGTCAGGTTTGCCGCCCAGCTTGGCTTTGTTATAGAAGAAAAAACATGGAAGGCGCTTAAGGAAAACTCTTTCCTGATTACAAAAATAAGCGCAGAAAGGGTAAGGGAGGAGCTTCAGAAGCTAATAATGAGTGAAAGGCCGGAGAAAATTTCTTTTCTCGCTGAAAGCGGTCTTATGGACTATATATGTAAACCTTTGGCAGACATTTTAAAACAACAATGGAAGGATATTTCAAGGGAGCTTTCGGAATCAGAAAAAATCCCTGCTCTAAGGTGGTCGCTGTTTTTAAGCAGACTTGGGGCAAAAGAAGCGGAAAACCTGATGAAAGGCCTAAAATTTGATACTAAAACACTGCGTTTTGCCTGCGCGGTAATAAAGGAAGCTGAAAATGAGCCGCAGACAGACCGGTATGAAATAAAAAAACTGGCTGAAAAACTGGGAGATGACGTATACTCACTGCTTATAAAGCTTTATATGGCACAAAATCGCGAAGGTGCGGACGAGGCATTGAAAATATATAATGATATAAAGGAAAATAAAGAGTGTATATATATGAAAGACCTTAAGATTAATGGGGCGGTGCTTAAGGAGCTGGGAATAACTGACGGAAGAACTATAGGCGAAGCCCTTAAATGCGCATTAGACGCCGTTCACAGGGATAACGGCAATAACAATAAAGAGTATCTGAAAAAATTTGTCCTCAGCCGTTTCGCCTTGTGATAATAATTTACCCTTTGACCACATATTATTGTAAAACAGGCATATTGTGTGAGTCGGAGGGATTTTTATGGATGATATAAATGCAAAAATATTACAGCAGGGCTTCGGCGTAAAGCTCGTCAGTTCATACCGTACCAGAACAGGTCTTGTATGCAGGACTGACAGGGGGCTGCTGGAGCTGAAAAAAACTTTTTCCGACGACGTAAGCCTTGAGATGGAAAGCGCTCTTAAGCAGTATCTAAGCTCAAGGGGATTCGACGGACTGGATAAAGCCTACAGAACTACTGATGATATGCCGTGCTACAGATTTGACGATTCAGCATACATACTGATAAGATACATTCCTACCGGAAGGATGGACTTTGAAGATAAAAACGATTTAAAAGAAACAGCCGAAACTCTTGCCTTGTTTCATAATGCAGCCGAGGGGTTTTCAGACGACCGTATGAGAGTTACATGCGGGTCCGTCGATGATTTTTTCGGACGGAGAACAGGAGAGTTTTCAAGAATACGAAAAAGGATAAAAAGCTTTGGGGATTATACGCCGGTAGACTTGATGGTCATAAAATATTTTGATTATTATACTGACAGAATAAAAATGGCCTCTGAGCTTCTGGTAAAATCAGATTATACAGGCGCTGTAATTAATGCAGCCCAAAGGCGACATGTCTGCCACAACGCCTTTAAAAATGACAATGTAAGAAAGAGCGAGACAGGAAATATCATTGTTTCGGGCCTTGACGGCTGTACATGCGATGTAAGCATAACTGATGTGGCGCATCTGATTAGAAGATATATTAAAAGCGAAGCTGCGGATGAATCGGGCATTTCAGCAATATTGGAAAGTTACGGAAAAACAAGAAGCATTTCTGCGGATGAATTGGGAATAATAAGGGGTATGCTTATTTATCCCTATAAGTTCCTGAAACTTTGCAACGAGCACTATAATAAGCGCCGGGTATGCATTTCCGAGGCATCAGTTGAAAGGTTTGAAAATTGTGTGGAACGCCGGGAAAGGGAAATGAGTCTTGCCATGTCTATATAGCCCCTTATATTTTTGTTGCTATTTTCACCGTAAACATTTAAAATGGTATCTAGGAAAAAATATGCTTAGTCTTTAAAGAGGTATATTTTATATTTACCCCGATACTTATGAGGTGAAATTTTTATGAAGGAATACAATTTTGATGAAAATAAAAATATGGGCGAAACAGTCCGAATAGACGACATCAAACTTAAGCTCAATGAAATGGAAGAGCAGGATTTGCCTGACGATTTTGATGAGTTTGACGATGAATACGACGAATACGATGACGAGTTTGCCCGTACTGCAGAGGTACCAATAAGGAATAAAAGCAAGGGAAAAAATAATTATAAGCCCGTAAAAAATAAAAAGAACGGCGGAGATAACAAAACTCTGCTGTATATTATTGCGGCTATTGTTATGGTTATTGTTGTTGCCGCCGCGGTTATATTCGCTATGGGAAGCGGCAAAGAAAAAAATGACAGCGTTGAAGAAGGGGAGACCGCGGACTATTTTTACGGTGTTGTGGCGTCTGTAAGCAACAATCAGTTTGAGATAATAGACACAACAGACGGCAAAACAACCATTTACACCGTTGACAGCGCGGTTCCTGTTACAAAGCTGGACGGAAGAAAAGCAACGTATACCACTGTTACAAGAGGCGATATAATTTATATCGGTACCTCAAAGGAGACCTCCGATATTGTCAGTATAGAATATACCGACGATGTGTGGGAGAAAAAGGGCTTTGAAAATCCGGTGGTTGAAACGGCGGACAGAACAATTTCTAACGGAGTTACAACCTACGATTATGACAAGAACACTCTGTTTATATATAATGCCGACTTTATAAAGGCATCGGATATAAGCAAGGAGGATATAGTGGCGCTTAAGGGCATAGACGATAAAGTATGGACAGTTACTGTCGAAAAATATCATGGCTTTATTAAGCTTGAAAACGTAGACAGAATAGAAGACCCTGAGATAACTATAGACGGTGAAAAGGTTGAGTTTGTGGATAATCAGGCTGCGGTGTCGGCAGGCGCCCATTCTCTGGGAATTTCAGGCTCTAATATTGATACGCTTACTGTAGATATTCATATCCCTGCGGGAGAGGTTTATTCTGTGGATATGGCATCCGTTCAGGAAAAAACAGGAGTTCTTACTCTTAATATTAATGTCGATGACTGTATAATAGTTGTCGACGGCAAACAGGTAGATAAGGACTCGCCTGTAGTACTGAGCTTGGGAACATACCCCATAAGTGTTTCAGCCGAGGGCTATAAGACCTTTAACGGAACGGTCGACATTAATGCGCCTCTTGTTGAAATGGATATTAACCTTGAAAAGATTGAAGTTAAAACAGCGACAATAACCGTAGAATCAAATCCTTCGGGCGCTACGGTATATGCAAATAACGCTGTTATTGGGGTTACCCCGTTTACAACTCAAATAAATTATGGTGATTATCAGATTTCGATTAAAAAAGACGGATATGCCGATTATAATTTAAATACAACCGTTAATGAGGACCAGAAGACAATATCTGTACTGCTTGCTGAAGAATAAATAGGAGGCATAACTATGGATTATATGGAGAAATACGAACTTTGGCTCACATCTGACGCCTTCGACAGGGAGACAAAATCGGAGCTTGAGTCAATTAAGGGAAATGATAAGGAAATAAAGGAAAGATTTTATAAAGATTTGGAATTTGGCACAGGCGGCCTTAGGGGCATAATTGGCTCCGGAACAAACAGAATGAACAAATATACCGTAGGAAAGGCAACGCAGGGTCTTGCCAACTACATTTTAAAAAATAACCCGGACGGCAGGAAAATGGGGGTTGCCATTGCATATGACTCGAGAAATATGTCGCCTGAATTTGCAGAAATGTCGGCGCTTGTTTTGAATGCCAACGGAATTAAATCGTATGTATTTGACGAGCTTCGCCCAACTCCTGAATTGTCCTATGCCGTAAGAGCTTTGGGCTGTACTGCCGGAATAGTCGTTACTGCCAGCCACAACCCTCCGGAATACAACGGGTATAAGGTATATTGGGCCGATGGAGCACAGGTGGTTGCGCCTAAGGATAAGGGAATAATCAGTGAAGTAAACGCTATTACTGACTTTGCGGATATTAAGACTATGACTAAAAGGGAAGCTGAAGAGGCAGGCCTTTTCAATATAATCGGAAAGGAAATAGATGACGGCTTTATAGAAAATATAAAGGCTCAGGCGGTCAGACCTGAGGAAGTTAAAAAGGCTGAGGATATGGTAATTGTCTATACTCCGCTTCATGGAACAGGAAATAAGCCGGTGCGCAGGGTATTAAAGGAAATAGGCTTTAAAAACGTATATGTTGTTCCTGAACAGGAAATGCCGGATGGAAATTTCTCTACAGTAGGATACCCCAATCCGGAGGATCCAAAGGCGTTTACGCTTGCCATAGAGCTTGCTAAGGAGAAAAATGCCGATATAGTTGTAGGTACGGACCCGGATGCTGATAGGATTGGTGTTGTAATTAAGGACGCTGACGGAAACTATGACGTTCTCACAGGAAATATGACGGGAGCGCTTTTAACTGAATATGTGCTTAACGGAAGAAAAGAGAAGGGAAAGCTCCCTGATAACGCTGTGGTTATTAAAACCATTGTTACCACAGAGATGGTAAGGGCGATAGCAGAAAATTACGATGCCGAGATAATTGAGGTTCTTACAGGATTTAAGTTTATAGGCGAGAAAATTAAGCAGTTTGAAGAGGATCACAGCCATACGTTTGTTTTCGGCTTTGAGGAGAGCTACGGATGTCTTTCGGGCACATATGCCAGAGATAAGGACGCTGTCGGCGCAGCAATGCTTGTATGCGAAATGGCTGCGTACTATAAAAACAGGGGAATGACTCTTCACGACGGCCTTGATGAGCTTTACGAAAAATATGGCTTCTATAAAGAAGGCGTTAAGTCCGTAACGCTTAAGGGGATTGACGGTGCTGAGCAGATTAAAAAGATAATGGCTTATCTGAGAGACAATACCCCGGCCGAGTTTGCGGGACACAGGACGATTTGGAAAAAGGATTACAAAACTCAGGAGTTTATTAACATAGCCACCGGAGAGACAGCTAAAAGCGGGCTTCCAGTATCAGACGTACTCTACTACAATTTAGAGGGCGGCGCGTGGCTTTGCGTAAGGCCCTCCGGAACAGAGCCGAAAATTAAGTTCTATATGGGAGTGAAGGCTGACAGTCTTAAGGAAGCGGATAAAAAGGTTGAGGTAATGGAAAGAGCGGTTGACGAACTGCTTTGCAATATTAAATAAGAAGGTATTTAAAAGAGAACCATCGTCAGATGGTTCTCTTTTGTTGTTATTTATTCCCTTATATTTTTAGGTATCCAGAATTATTTTTTTCACACTCCTTTTAAGTAAAGGGCGATGCATATATGCAAGAGGTCAAATATTACTTTCAAAGAAACCCAGTGATATAACCGCCGCTTTCATTTTCTGTAAGTCGAATTTTATCATAAAAGTACGTATTTCTCTTGCATAAAAAGACAAAAAAAGAAGTAATAAATTTGTATAATCCCTCATACAGGAAGGAAATGGGGGACAGGCTTATGGAAAGAACCGGGACGGCGAAAGCCGCCGAAACCGTTAAAAAATTTACCGCCGCAAAAGAAATATACACGGGCGGAATATTTGGGCTTACTGGTATACTGTGCGGAGCCTTTTCTATGCTCGGCTCATTTAACCCGGTAGGCATTGCCTGCATTATGGCCTTTCTTGGAGAGGGAATGCAGTTTTACTTTACTGTACTGACGGTAATCGCGGGATATGTACTGGGCAATATGGAGTTATTTGTTCCGGACTATGCAATTGCTGTTTTACTGTGTACTATTTACGGCGTTATTAAGGATAGGTCAAATAAATCAATAACAGCCGGTGAAAAGGCAATATCTGCATTTATTATTTTTTCCATGTCAGGAGCAATTAAAGGACTGATAGAGAAGGATTTGCCATACATACTTACGGTTTATGTGCTGGAGGGGCTTGTAATATTCTCTCTGGTTTATATATTTGACAAAGGCGTGACTGCCGTAAAAACGGCTATTATAAAACGTTCCCTTGACAGGGGAGACGTTATAGGCCTTACTGCGATAGCTGCATTTGCGGCTTCGGGTGCGGCTGCACTATATAATGGCGTCATACCTGTACATATAATATTGGGATTTTATATTTTTCTTACTGCCGGCTGGGCCTTTGGAGCGGAGGCAGCCGCGGCCGCAGGAGTACTGACAGGCTTCGCCCTTCTTTTTGGAGGGATTATTGATACAAGAATGTTTGTAATATACTGCATATCCTCAGTCATGTCAGGTGCGCTGAGAAATTCAGGCAGAGTGCTTACAGCTGTGGGCTGTATCTCTGCTGCCTGTATGCTGGGATATTACTTCGGGATGTTGGAAATTTCTTTTGTATTGGGGGTGTGCGCAGCCTGTATAATGTTCGTCATTTCGGCTGAAAGGGTAACAAAAAGCGTTGCCCTTACAGATGAAAGCACCGCTAAAAGCGGCGGAGACCATTATGCGGGTATGCGGGATTATATATCAGGAAGGCTCAATGACTATTACAGAGGAATAGATGCTCTGTATAAGAGCTTTTTGCCTGACAGGACAAATAAGGACAAAGCCAAGAAAGAGACGGACGAGCTTGTGGATAAGGTGGCCTGCATGGCCTGTGAAAACTGCTTCATGAGCGACAATTGCTGGAATGGTTCGTTTTACAATACATATCAAACCCTGTTAACGCTTTTTTCTGCATGCGAGAAAAAAGGAACTGTGAGTGCGGATGACCTGCCTTCCGTATTCAAGGATTACTGCGTGAAACAGGATGAATTTGCCGAGGCAGTTAATGTGACATATTCAAGCCACAGGGAAAAACTCATATGGAAAATGAGGCTTGCGGAGAGCAAGCAGATAGCCTGCGAACAGTTAGGAGCAGTTGCCGATATGATGAAAGCCCTGGCCGAGGAGTTTGAAAACAAAACAAGCTTTAAAGAAAATCTGGAAAAGATACTGCTCTACGAACTCAAAAGAACTAATGATAACGTTGATAGGGTAAGCGTTGAGGAGGGTGAAAACGGTGAATATGAAGTTACGGTATATAAACATGGATGTGAAGGAAGACAAGCGTGCAGGGACAAAACAATCGATACCGTAAGCGCTATACTTGGCAGAAAGATGAGGCGGCTGGAAAAGGAATGTAAGCCTGATACTAACGGGCACTGTAAGCTGACGCTGTGTGAAAAATGCAATTTTAAAATTTCGACTGCGGCGGCCATGGCCATTAAAGATGACGAACATATATCAGGAGATTCTTATTCCTTTATGGAGCTGCCTAAGGGAGGATATATGATAGCCCTTTCCGACGGTATGGGAAGCGGCAGAGCGGCCGGTGAAGAAAGCCGCACAGTTATAGAACTGCTGGAACAGTTTGCAGAGGCCGGTTTCAAACGGGAGCTGGCCCTTAAAATGATAAACTCAGTACTTGTTATGGGAACAGACGAGGAGAGCTTTGCCACCCTTGATATGTGCTATGTGGACCTGTATTCCGGATCCGCAGAATTTATAAAAACCGGGGCGGCGGCAACATTTGTTATAAGGGATTCAAAGGCAAAGGCGATACGTTCCTCTTCACTTCCAATTGGAATGCTCAAGTACTTCGATATGGATAGAGCGGAATTTAAACTGAAGAAAAACGATATAATTCTCATGCTGACCGACGGGGCGGCTGAGGTCATCGACAGGGATGGAATGTCTGACATAATTCTGACGGAACTAATGGAGAATAATAAAATGAAGGACCCCAAAGACATAGCCGATTATGTTTTGGAAAGCCTGAAGGAGAGATCCGGTTTCAGAATACAGGACGATATGACTGTCGTGGCCGCAAGAGTGTGGGGATAGATAAAGACCCCTTCAAATGGAGTAATAAATGTTTAGATTAGGGGATTCAGGTATACCAAAGGACGGTAATGCCATATAAGAAAAATGAGATGATTTCATAAATTAGAGATTTTGATTAAAATACCTTGCTTTATAGCAGGGTATTTTTGCTATGTTCATATTTTTTATTGAACTGAATTTTATTCTTTATAAATGTTTTACAAACTGATATATTGATTATTTATTATATGAAGCTTCCAATGATTATTTTATTAATTTAAAGTGTAAAAGAAGTTTGGCCTTGTTTATTTTTCTTTAATTCATTATCTTCAATCAACTATTTATATAAAATAAGTTAGTATTGGCTTTGTTTGTATTATATAAAATTTATGTTTTTTACTCTGAATTTACTCAAAACAATTGGCCTGGGTTTCTTGATAAAAAAAGGAAATAGATGTATTATTTCTTTAAATTTAGCATCTAGTTACTCAGTATATTCGCAAATTTTAGGGAGGACTGAAATGAAAAAAATTATATCATTATTTTTTGCCGTGCTAATGTTTTCAACAACGGCACTGGCTGCGACAGACGAAAGTAAAAGCGAGGTTTATGGAGAAAGCGGCGACTATGGCTGCAGCGTAACCATAGAAACCTGTGAGCTCAGTTATATGGACAAAGTCGTGTCATACGGGATTTTTACATATAAAAATATGAAATATGTCCCCTTACGAGATACTGCTAATTTTTTTGGCAAAGAGGTAAGCTATGACCCGGTATCGAGCAGTATAAATATAAGCGACAGCATGGAGAATGTTTTATATTCAGCATCAAGTGCGGATAACGCAGCGTCGGGTACGGCAAAGGCGGCCTATAATGATATATACTATAACGGGGCTGATCTGATGAGACTGGATAACGATTTTACAGATGAGGCTAAAAAGATCGGCAGAGAATACATACCGATATTAAATTATAACGACAGGATATATGTGCCTCTCAAACTGCTAACGGAAAGCTTTGGGCTGCTGTGGGAATACGACGGAAACAAAATCAATATATCTGAGCCGTCGGACAGACTAAAAATTATTCCCGGTGCAAAGGCCGGATACAAGGATTACGTCGAGTATATAGACAATGACGGAGTTGTTGATGCAAAGCTCATAAATGAGGCTGTTCAAAGGCAGTGGGGGCATTATGCCGAACCGGCAGAGGTCAAGGAGCAGTGGTATATGGCAGGGTATTACGAAGGAAAGCTTGCCATTGAGGTTTATACATCGCTTAAAGGCGAGTATTATCTTATGTCGGGTGTTTATGAGGTGATTTGACGGCACTACTTGTCATAGGCTGTCAATTAAATACACAACGTAAGTAACTATATAGCAGTTGAAGTGGGCGTTTGAGATACACATATGAGTTTATCTAATATTACATCCTATGGAACTACGTTTATTTATAAAATTTTTTGATGTTTTACCTAGCAGGAGGGAGCGTTATGAAAACACATCTGAAAAAGCGGAAAATGATTTTACTGTCTGCGGTGCTCTGCCTATTGTTTTCAATGGGCGTGCGTGCGGAGGAAGAACCAAGGCTTAACGGCTTCACCTATGATGAATATAGGGATAATGTAGAAAAACAGAGCGCCCTTGTAAAAACTAAAAGGGTTAACATGACGTTTAAGGAAAACAGCGTCTCATGCGATGTATTTATGTACTATGGGCAGTTGTTCATTCCGGTGAGGACTGCCGCTGAGCTTATGGACAAATCAATAATATACGACGATGAGACAGGAAGCGCAAGGATAACGGATATATATCCCAACGGCCAAGCGGAGGGAGTGATATTTGAAGGCGGAGAGGTTAGGGCAGACTTCAATCAAATGCCGGTGTACTATAAGGACGATGTATTCGCCTATTCAGATGTATGGTATGATACGTGGCGTCGTCCTGATGGCTTCAATTGTAATGGATATATATATGCTCCGATGGCGGAATTAACGGAAGCGTTCGGCTATTACAGGTACTGCGATGAGGAAGGCAACATCTTTATAGAGGAAAGCAGCGGTCGTATTAAAGAAACTGATAACGAGGCATATGAAGAATATATGGAGTCGAGACCGGGTCCAAATCCGGTTAGGCCTTATGTGGATGAAGAACTGCTAAAAGAGGCTGAGCATTCGGCGTGGAGTATGTGTGCGAAGGTCGAAGGAGCTGTAGGAAAGTGCGAAACGACGACTTTTACATTTCAAGGAAAGGACTACATTGAGGTCGGCGTCGAAAGGATGGATGAAGAAGGCAGGAAGTTTTATAATGGGTCTCGCTGGATAGCGGTGATCGTTTACGAGGTGCTTTAACGTCGTTTACACAGTACTGATTTGCTTATTTTCCCGGCTGAGATTGACAGAAGCACAAATTTTTTGTATTATCGAAGCAGCGCAATTCGCGCTGCTTTTTTTGTGTATTTAAGAATTACTAATTTAAAGGGGTATTAATTATTCAGAGGGAGAGGATTTTGTGAAAGAAAGAGAAACCTTTGGTTCCCGTCTGGGCTTTTTGCTCATATCGGCGGGCTGTGCCATAGGGCTTGGCAACGTATGGCGTTTTCCTTACATAGTGGGTCAGTACGGAGGCGCGGCCTTTGTGCTTGTTTATTTGTTTTTCCTTATTATTATGGGACTGCCCATAATGGTAATGGAATTCGCAGTGGGACGCGCCAGCAGGAAAAGCGTAATCTGCGCTTATCAGGAGCTGGAGCCTAAGGGCTCGCTGTGGCATATACACGGCTGGTTTGGAATGATTGGAAATTATATGCTGATGATGTTTTATACAACAGTTGCAGGCTGGCTTATAATTTACTTCATAAGGATGGCGAAGGGTGATTTTGCAGGGCTTGATGCAGCCGGGGTTGCCCAATCCTATGTTGACCTTACACAAAATGTCGGCTTACAGACTGTATTTATGGCGCTTGTAGTTCTTTTAGGAATGGCCGTATGTATAAGAGGGCTTAAGGATGGCGTAGAAAAAGTAAATAAAGTAATGATGCTGTGCCTACTTGCCATACTGGTTGTGCTTGCTGTCCGTTCGGTAACGCTTCCAGGCGCTAAAGAAGGTCTTGAATTCTATCTTAAACCGAATTTTAATAATCTCATGTATGATTCAACGGGAAAATTTATTCTCGGCGAGGCAATTTTTGCCGCTATGGGGCAGGCGTTTTTTACATTAAGCCTTGGAATAGGAGCAATAGCAATATTTGGTAGCTACATAGGAAAGGAACGCAGGCTGACAGGCGAGGCAATAAATGTAACAGTTCTCGATACTATGGTTGCTTTTGTTGCCGGACTTATTATTTTTCCTGCCGCGTTTGCTTTTGGGATACAGCCGGACGCGGGCCCTAACCTGATTTTCATAACGCTTCCCAACGTATTTAATTCAATGCCCGGAGGACGCCTTTGGGGTGCGCTGTTCTTTGTATTTATGTCTTTTGCCGCTATGTCTACGGTAACCGCGGTATTTGAAAATATAATATCATGCTGCATGGATAAATGGGAATGGAGCCGTAAAAAGGCCGTATTGATAAATCTTGTGCTTATATTTATTCTCAGTATGCCGTGTCTTTTAGGATTTAATGTTCTTAAAGATGTTCAGATACTTGGCGGAGACATAATGGGATTTGAAGACTTTATTCTCAGCAACAACCTTCTTCCTTTGGGAAGCCTTGTATATCTGCTTTTCTGCGTATCCAAAAAAGGATGGGGATATAAAAACTTTCTTGCTGAGGCTGACGCGGGAGAGGGAATTAAATTTCCGGCCAAACTGAAGTTTTATTTTACGTGGATACTTCCGTTTATAGTGCTTGTCGTATTTGTTGTCGGATATATTCAAAAATTTGCATGAGCTTAAGGCACGCCGCTTGGCGTGCCTTTTTAGCATAAATAAAAATTCTTCCAATCTTTTTATGCATTTATGGTATAATATTCGCGAAGAAGCGGAGAAAGACTGAGAAATAAGTAAATAGGACTGCTTGCAGACACGGTTTACTTATTTAGAAGGCTTGAGGAGCAATGCGACCGAGTAAAACAAAGTTTTACGAGGTTCTCCGCTGGAATTTATGGTCTTTAATACTGATTTGGAGGCGGCTATGTACGGGAAAGCTGTTGAAACGATAAAAAAATATAATATGCTGTCATTTGGGGATAAAATTGTTGTGGGGTTAAGCGGAGGAGCGGATTCATGCGCGCTTGTACATCTGCTGTCATCTCTGAGGGAGGAATTTGGCATTACGGTTTTGGCCATACACGTAAACCATGGCATAAGAGGCGCGGAGGCTCAAAGAGACGAGGAATTTGCTAAAGATTTTTGCCGAAGACTGGACATTGGCTTTAAGGCATTCTACTGTGATATTCCCGCAGAGGCGGTAAAAAGAGGCCTTGGCGAAGAAGAAACGGGGAGACTTGTAAGGTATGAGAAATTCAGGGAAGCTGTTATGCAAACAGGAGCGGACAAAATAGCCGTTGCCCATAATCTCAATGACTGTATGGAAACATTTTTAATGAATCTTTGCAGAGGGGCTGGGCTTAAGGGCCTATCAGGAATAAAGCCTGTAAGCGGAAACATAATCAGACCGTTAATTAACTGTTCAAGAGAGGAAATAGAGCGATACTGCGCAGATAACAGGATAGGATTTTGCACTGACAGTACTAATCTGCAAAATGAGTACACAAGAAATAAGATAAGGAACATTCTGATACCATGGCTTAAGAATAATATAAATTCTTCGGCGGACTTAAATATTGCTAAGACTTCAGAGCTTCTGAAAGAAGAAGAGGACTATCTTGAGGGCATCGCGTATGATAAATACAAAGCGTCAGTAGTAAAAAGTGAGACGGGCCTTACAATTCTTAATACGGATTGTATTGTAAATGAACCCGCTGTAATAAGAAATAGGGTTATGCGTATTGCGCTGAGAGAACTGCGGCCTGATTTACGGGATTTCAGCCGGGCGCATATCGAGTCTGCTGACAGTATACTAATGGGAGGTATTGGCCGCAAAATCAATCTTCCCGGGAACATTACTGTTCTTAAAAGCTATGAAGGGCTGGAGCTGTATAGGGGAAAACGGGAATACTCGGGATTTTGTTATGATATTAGAATTGGTGAAAAATATTTCATAAAAGAACTCGATAAATTTGTGCTTTTATCATTAAATCAAGAGAAAAATATAGGGAATTGTGTAAATATGTGTACGAAAAGGATTGACTATGATAAAATCAGAGGGAAGATACAGCTTCGGACAAGACAGGCAGGAGATACAATAGGCATTAAAAACGGAAGAAAAAAAATAAAGGACTTGTTTATTGATGAAAAAATTTCTGCTGACGAGAGAGTTAAAATTCCGCTTCTGGCCTGCGGAAACAGTGTAATATTAGCTGGAGACAGGCTTGGAATGGATTATTATATTCAGGATAGTACAAAAAACGTGCTATATATTTATATCTGGGAGGATGTTTATAATGGCTGAAAGAGTTGAGACACTCATTTCAAAGGAAGAAATTACAAACAGGGTTCAGGAGCTTGCTGACCAAATAATGAAGGATTACGACGGCAAGGAGCTTTATATGGTATGCGTCCTTAAGGGAGGCATTTTCTTTATGGTAGACCTTGCAAGGAAAATAAAGGGTGACGTGCTCTTTGATTTTATGGTTGTATCCAGCTATGGCTCCGGTACATCCAGTTCGGGGCATATTAAAATTAAAAAGGACCTTGACGGTTACATAGAGGGCAAAAATGTGCTTATTGTAGAGGATATTATAGATTCGGGAAATACGTTAAGCCAGCTTAGAAAGTTCCTGCTTGAGAGAAGTCCTGCCAGCCTTAAAATATGCACTATTTTGGACAAGCCCAGCCGCCGTGAGGTTGAGGTTCCTGTAGATTATGTCGGATTTGAAATACCCGATGCATTTGTCGTGGGCTACGGCCTTGATTATGACCAGAGATACAGAAATCTGGATTACATAGGTGTGCTCCATTTTGACGAGGATTAAAAAGAAGCCTTCGCATAAGCGAAGGCTTCTTTTTATTGCCTTACAGGAAGTATGTATGGATCATGAATTTTCACTGCTGTATTATTTCTTATTTCTGCTGAGATTTCCCGCGGATTTTCTCCTGTTACTGAGAAAACAACCTCTCCGTTTCCCTCGGAAACTTCTTTAATGCTCTTAAGAATAATTTCGTTGTTTTCCGAGTATACGTTCATCAGCTTCAGATTTTTGATGATTTCCAGCCTAAGCTCTTCAGCTTCACCATTTTTAAAATCAACAGTTTTTGCCGTAAAATAGTAGTCCGAATTTCCATTTTTAAACTCATATTCAGGAAGGGTATAGTATAGAGCCCTATTTTCGCTGTCAAACGTATACACACCTTCCGCAGATTTTAAAAGCATCTCCGCACCGTCAATAGGAACCATAAGTCTATTGTCAATAAGTTCGGCAGGAGCCGACATAGTTAAAGTCCTTCCTGAATTTTTAATTTCAGTGCTCCCAGATTTAAGCAAAAGATCATTCCTGGTTATATAAGCCGACTTACTGTCATCAAACCATGAAATTTGAGTATCCGAATCGGTTATATCTCTTAAACTGATATAAACAGTTCCGTTTTTCTCAATAATTGGCGCTGTTGTCTCCGTCTTTTCAAAATTCACATAAAAGTCAATTGGTTTTTCTTGGGCGTAGACTACTGATGAAATCATTAAAGTCGTAGCTAGAATTAAAGCTGCTTTTCTCATAGGGATCTCCTCCTGAATGTTTAATTATATAGGAAAAGATTAACATATTAACCTATACTGTGCAATTAAATGCAGTTTACAATATTATTACATTTAAATTACAGGCAAATCAGCATAGCTTCCTTCATTATTCAATTATGCCTAAGTCAAGCTTCATTTGAAGTATTCTTTTTACCGACTGATTTATAGTGTCCTCGGATATTTCACCTCTTTTGACAGCCTCCATAACTGCTGGAAGCTGGATTTTATAGTCAGTGCAGCAAAGCAGGTCATTTCCGGCCTTAACTGCCTGAACTGCCGCTGACTCACCGTCAGTGTATTTCGTTATCGCGTCCATAGATAAATCATCGGTCATAACGACGCCGTTAAACCCAAGCTGCTTTCTCAATATTTCGTGGACCTTCGGCGACAGAGAAGCAGGATAGTCAGGATCCATTGAATTAACTATATTATGTGCCACAAGTACAATATCGGCGCCGGCGGCTATACCTGCGCTGAAAGGCTGAAAATCGCTTTTTTCAAATATATCCAGCTCCCGGCTGTCGGTAATTATGTCGGTGTGAGTATCTCCATTGTCGCCGTAGCCCGGAAAATGCTTCAGTGCGCTTCCCATATTGTCAGCTGCCATTTGGCTTACAACAGCTGTGACATATTTGGACGTATCGGCGGCATTTTTTCCAAAGGTTCTGTCATATATAAAGGAGCTGCTGTTTTCTGATACATCACATACCGGAGCCAAATTTACGTTTATGCCGAGGGATTTTAAAAGAGCGCATTTTTCAGCCGTGTCACTGGTAATAAGCTCATAGCCTCCTTCGTTAAAAAGCTGCTGGGGAGATTTGAAGGGCTCGCTTCTGTATTCACTAAACTTGCTTACACGGTTTACAAGACCGCCTTCCTCATCAACCCCTATAAGCATAGGAATATCAGATAAAGCCTGACATGAATTTATTGCTGCCTTAACACCTTCACTTGTCTTGTCTTTAAAATCCTTGGCAAAAAGAATATATCCTCCAAGACTGTATTGTGAAGCGTCCTTGGGCGCCGTTTCATCATCCGGATAACGGACAAAAAACATCTGACCAATCTTTTCCTCCAATGTCATACTGTCGAGTATATCCTGCGCTCTGTCTGCGGCGGCTGGGGGTTCGGCAGGAACGTTTTCCGCTTTTGCTGTACATGAGGTTATTCCGCCCATTAATGAAAATGCCGTAATCAGAGATAAAATTTTTTTCATAAAATATCCTCCGGAAGTTTATATTTGTAATAATGCTGTCAAATGCTGAGTAAGTTTATTCATCCAGCTGCTGACTGTACTATTGTAACATATAAGAAGTTTAAATACTAATTAGAACTTATGTAATTATGCTATCTATTTCCTAATTGTCATTTTTATTTGCAATATTAATCTGAGTTGATATATATTTTTAAATATAGTATAATAAAAAAATAATGTGTCTGTCCGCACCCCCTCGTCAGAGGGGGTGTTTGGTACTGTTTTTGCTGTAAAATGTGAGCATTACACGATATTTGTATGCTGTATGTATAAAATATCATAAAATAATATATGTAATAATAGCTTGATAATAAGTCATTAAGTATGTTACAATAATCTAGTTTATAATAGGTAATTTATATGCTGCCTGCAGCAGTATTAAAATAACGTATTGGGAGGTAATAAATTGAAGAAACAATGGCAGGGCGTACTGCTTTATGTGGCGATATTTTTTATAATAATTGCCATAATGGCTTTTTCTGGTTCGGGAAATACGGGATCAAATACAACTAATGTTGAGTATACCTATAACCAGCTTATTGAAGACCTTAAGGGAGAAAATATTGAATCAATAAATATCCAAAGACAGAATGATGTTGATAACTATGGTACAGCGTCCGTAACATTCAGCGATGGTACAGCCGCAAAGGTAATTATACCGTCGGTGTCCACATTTATGGATACTATGCATGATGCAGGTGCGGACGAAAGCTTGCTTACAACCACCACAAATATGCCGAGCACTGGTATATTTATGGCTATTCTGCCTTCGATAATTATGATGGTAATCGCCATTATAATTTTCATGGTAATGTTTCAGAAGATGCAGGGCGGCGGTGGCGGAAAGATGATGTCTTTCGGAAAGAGCAACGCTAAGGTAACTGTTGATGACACAAATAAGATTACATTTGATAATGTAGCTGGACTTGAGGAGGAAAAGGGCGAGCTTCAGGAGCTTGTTGATTTCCTTAAGGACTCCAGAAAATATGTCGAGCTGGGCGCTAGAATTCCCAAGGGCGTTCTGCTTGTAGGACCTCCGGGTACAGGTAAAACACTCTTGGCAAAGGCTGTGGCAGGAGAAGCGGGAGTTCCGTTTTTCAGCATTTCAGGCTCAGACTTTGTTGAGATGTTTGTCGGAGTCGGTGCGTCACGTGTAAGAGATTTATTTGAGCAGGCTAAGAAAAATTCTCCATGTATCGTATTTATAGATGAGATTGACGCTGTGGGAAGACGCAGAGGCGCCGGACTTGGCGGCGGACATGACGAGAGGGAACAGACGCTTAATCAGCTGCTTGTTGAAATGGATGGTTTTGGAATTAATGAGGGAGTTATTGTAATGGCTGCAACAAACAGGGCCGACATACTTGACCCCGCTATACTCCGTCCCGGACGTTTTGACAGACAGGTATATGTCGGAAGGCCTGACGTAAAGGGCAGAGAAGCGATTTTAAAGGTACATGCCAAGGGCAAGCCCTTTGAGGATGGCGTTGATTTTGGTGTAGTAGCTAAAACAACATCAGGCTTTACAGGCGCTGACCTTGAAAACCTTCTTAATGAGGCGGCTCTTCTTACTGCAAGGGCAGGCAAAAAGAAGATTGATATGGAGGAAATACAAAAGGCCTTCGTAAAGGTCGGAATTGGTACTGAGAAGAAATCCAGAATTATTTCTGAGAAGGAAAAGCTTATAACGGCTTATCATGAGTCAGGCCATGCAATTCTTTTTGAGGTTCTTGACAAATGCGACCCCGTTCACAGCGTGTCTATAATTCCTACCGGCATGGCCGGCGGTTATACAATGCCGCTTCCCGGTGAGGATAAAATGTATATTACAAAGGGCGAGATGGAGCACGAAATCATAAGCTTTTTGGGCGGACGTGCCGCCGAGGAGCTTGTCCTCAAGGACATAACGACAGGAGCAAGCAACGATATTGAGCGTGCCACTGCTATGGCAAGAAGCATGATTATGAAATACGGCATGAGCGAAAAATTCGGACCTGTTCAGTATGGGGATGAGGGCGACGAGGTATTCATAGGCCGTGATATCGGACATACAAGAAACTACAGCGAAAATACAGCGGACGAGATTGACGCTGAGGTTAAGGGAATTCTTAACTTTTCCTATAACGAGGCTAAGAGGCTGTTGAATGAAAATATGGATATACTCCATGCTTCTGCAAAGCTTCTTATGGAAAAGGAGAAAATTACAGGAGACGAATTCAGAGCGCTTTTTAAAAAAGACGGGGGACAGATAACAGCCTCAACTGAGGAGTTACCGCAGACAAATATGTAACCCATTTTAGTTTAAATAAAAAGAAGAGGGAGATGTTTTAAAATGGATTTTGGTGTAAAAGAAGGTCTTAAAAACGTAAAAGAGTATGTTGTAGAGCCTAAGGACACAGCTGACGCAGTAGGCAACAAAGGCATTAACGTGCTTTCCTCACCCACAATGATTTTGTGGATTGAGCAGACATGTCTTGAGGCTGTTAAGCCCTTGCTTCCCGAAGGATATGAAACAGTAGGAACAGTATTTAACTTTCTTCACCTGGCAGCTACGCCTGTAGGCCAGAAGGTTAGAGTAGAGGCTGAGCTTACTGAGGTTGTGAAGGGAAGATCTCTTTCATTTGATATTAAGGTTTATGACGAAAAGGGTAAAATCTGCAAAGGCACACACGGAAGAGCCATTGTAAACAAAGAGCAGTTCTTCGGAAATCTTTAATTTTGATCTGAACAATTTATACCAAAGACGGCACATCCTATTTTGGACGTGCCGCTTTAGGTTGGTTAGCATCTACCTGCCGGCGGCCGCTGTACATCAAAGGCCATGGCCCCGGCGCACTAAGGAGGAATTATTGTGGGTGTAAATTTAAAGGGAAGAAGTTTTTTAACGCTTAAGGACTACAGTAAGGAAGAAATCGAATATCTTATCGACCTTGCGATAGAGCTTAAGGAAAAAAAGAAAAAGGGCATATTTGAAAAGCATTTGGAACATAAAAATGTCGCTCTGATATTTGAAAAGCCTTCTACAAGAACAAGATGTTCGTTTACTGTGGGCTGTATAGATGAAGGCGCGCATCCTGAATATCTTGGAAAAAATGATATTCAGCTTGGCCATAAGGAGACTGTTGAGGATACGGCAAGGGTTCTTGGCAGAATGTTTGACGGAATAGAATTCCGCGGCTTTTCTCAGGAAGTAGTTGAGAAGCTGGCGGAATACAGCGGAGTCCCGGTTTGGAACGGCCTTACTGACGAGGATCATCCTACACAGGTGCTTGCTGATTTTATGACTATGAAGGAAAAGTTCGGACATATTTCAGGCCTTAAATTTGTGTTTATAGGCGACGGCAGAAACAATGTGGCAAACGCACTTATGATTGGCTGCAGCAAGGTTGGCGTTGACTACGTTATAGCGGCGCCGAAATCACTCTGGCCTGATGAAAAGCTTGTCACAACGTGTAAAGCATTTGCAAAGGAAAGCGGAGCTTCAATTGAAATTACCGATGACCCTAAGGCGGCGGTTAAAAATGCTGACGTAATATATACAGACGTATGGGTTTCAATGGGCGAGGAGGACAAGTCCGCTGAGAGAGTTGAGCTTCTTAAGCCATATCAGGTAAACAGGGAGCTTTTTGATGCAACAGGTAAAGCCGATACAATTTTTATGCACTGTCTGCCGGCTGTTAGGGATTACGAGGTGACGAATGAAATAATCGAAGGCCCTATGTCTGTGGTGTTTGACGAGGCTGAAAACCGTATGCATACAATAAAGGCGGTTATGGTTGCTACGCTTGGCAATTAATAAATTATTGAGGGGAGATTATCTCTCCTCTTTTTGCGCGGGGTGATATATTATGGATAAAAAAGCGCTGGCAGGCGCCTCCAGAGAGAAACAAAAATATTTTTTTGAGCCGCAATTTAATGAGCTTCCTGATTCTATTAAGGAAGAGATAAGAAATATTTGTATTATTATGGCTGAAAGACTGGGCTGCACGTTTGTTATCTCATTTGAGAACGGCGGAGACATCGTATTTGATATAATAAAAAATGAGAATGATTTTGATTTTGACGACATCGGGGCGGAGCTTGAAATAAAAAGCCTCCAGGCTGAGAAGAAAGAATTGATTAAATCTCTAAAACTGTGGTATGTTATAAACATGACGGAAGAAGGCAAAAAAATACGTGAAGAGATTCTAAAAAAGGAAACCGATAAATAATAGATGAAAAGGAGTGTGTGGATATGCTGTTGGTAATTGATGTAGGCAACACGAATATAGTGCTTGGGGTTTACAAAGGCAAAAAGCTTATTGCCAGCTGGCGCATGACTACGTCAAACAGTCAGACCGCCGATGAAATAGGAATATTTGTACACTCGCTTTTTGATTACTCCGAGGTTGACGCGAAGGAATTGGACGATATAATTATTTCCTCGGTTGTACCAAATATTATGTACTCCCTTGTGCATGGCCTTGTTAAATATTTTCATATTCAGCCAATAATTGTGGGGGCGGGTATGAAAACTGGAGTTAACCTTCTTATGGATAATCCAAAAGAGATGGGCTCTGACAGAATAGTGAAGCTGGTTGCGGCTTATGAAATATACGGCGGGCCGGCCATTGTAATAGATTACAGTACGGCTACCACATTTGATGTAATAAGCGATAAAGGGATATTTTTAACGGGAATAACGGCGCCAGGCATACAGGTGTGTGTGGACGCGCTTATAGAAAGCACAGCCCAGCTTCCCAACGTGGAAATTAAAAAGCCGAAATCAATAATTGTTAAAAATACCGTTGGAAGCCTTCAGGCCGGAATTGTTTACGGACACATAGGCGAGACAAAATATATAATTGAGCAGATTAAAAAGGAGCTTGAGCTGCCTGATATAAAGGTTATAGCAACAGGAGGCATGGCTAAAATAATGGAAAGCAACGAAACGCTTTTTGATTATATAGACCCATTGCTTACGCTTAAAGGGCTGCGCATTGTATACGAAAAAAATAAGAAAACAAAGGCAGAGAAAAAGTGAGAATTGGTAATATAGAATTAAAAAACAATGTATTTCTCGGTCCAATGGCCGGCATAACGGACAGGCCGTTTAGAACGCTGTGTCATGAGATGGACTGTGGGCTTGTATACTCTGAAATGGTAAGCGCCAAAGGAATATTTTACAATAATGAAAATACAAAGGAGCTGCTTGATATAGGGCTTGACGAAAAGCCGGCTTCAATACAGCTATTTGGCTCCGACCCGGAAATTATGGGGGCCATGGCCAAAAGGATTGAATATATCAACGCAGACTTTGTAGACATAAATATGGGGTGCCCTGTGCCCAAGGTTGTGAAAAACGGGGAAGGCAGCGCTCTTATGAAAACGCCCGAGCTGGCCGGCAAGATAATAAGGTCAATGGCGGAAAGCCAAAATAAGCCTGTTACGGTCAAAATAAGAAAGGGCTTTGACGACAGAAGTATAAATGCCGTTGAGGTAGCCAAAATTGCCGAGGAAAACGGAGCGGCGGCCGTAGCCGTGCATGGCAGGACCAGGGAACAGTACTACAGCGGGAAGGCTGACTGGGATATTATAAAAAAAGTTAAGGAAGCTCTGTCAATTCCGGTTATTGGAAACGGGGATATTTTCTCACCGGAGGACGCTGAAAGAATGCTGGATTATACAGGCTGTGATGCCGTTATGATAGCAAGAGGCGCTCAGGGCAATCCGTGGATATTTAAAAGGACGGTCCATTATCTCAAAACAGGAGTTCTTTTAGACCCGCCCTCTCCCAAAGAAAGAGTGGATGTTGCTTTGCGCCATGCCAGAATGCTTATCGGCTATAAGGGTGAATATATTGGCGTCAGACAGATGAGAGCCCATATGGCCTGGTATATAAAGGGCGTAAAAGGCGCCTCGGCAATCAGGGATAAAATTAATCATACAGAGACCTATGAAGAAATAGAAGAAATATTAAATAAAATAGAATTTTAAGGGGAATTATTATGAAGAAATTATTTAAGGCTGTTATAGTATCGGTTTTAGCACTCGCATTATGTGCGGCGTGTTCGTCATCAAATACAGAAAAAACAGAGCCAGCAGTAAGTCTGAGTGTAACTGTTGAGCCGCTGAGCGAGGATGAGTACGCGCAGACTGACACATCAGAAATTGAGAATGCTGTGCCTGAGGATTTTTCAAAAATAACTATTGAGCTTAATATGGAAAATATGGTGGCTGGAACGGAAAGAACGGTAAAAATGCAGGCTCTGAAAAATATCATGGCTGAAACGGAAATCGGCACATATTGGTATGGCAATGGGTCAAGCCAGAACAATGCCGAAGAGGATTTTACAATTGTCAGAAGCGAGAGCGTTATATACAGAAGGGACATATCCGATGACGAAATCAAAAACATGTTTGATGGATATGAGGCTGCCGTTTCATATACGGGAGCAGACGGCAATGTCGTTGAGCAGTCACTTCCTATGACTGACGCTGTTCAGTTTAAATAAATTTAAAAAAAGCCGAAAATTATTTTCGGCTTTTTTATGTATTAGAAGAGCACTCTTTCCTTTTCTGTAAGAGAAGCTATAGTAGCGTGCATATCCTTAAGATAGAATACAGACATTATAGGGTTGTCTGCTGATTTATACATTTTCAGAAGGTCCGGCATAACCTCAAAAACCTTCTTTTTAGCCTCCATATTGTCATTGTCAAATACAACCTCTCCATTGACGCGGACAAATTTTGTATCAGGAGCCATTGTACAAAACTCAATTTTAGGATTTTTCTCCATCTGCTTGCATACCTTTTTAGGAAGGGCGGTTACCATATAAAATTTGCCGTCAAAAATCATATGAAAACCAAAGGGTCTGACCCTTGGCTGGCCGTTATCGTCGGTTGCCAGATAGAATACAGGATTTTTCTCTAAAAATTTTAATAATTCATCCATAATATACAATCTCCTTTCTTGTCATACAATAAATAGTTACAATTTATATTATATACCTTTAAAGTATAATAACAATAGTTTTAAAAAAACTGTATACAAAAAAATACTTTAGTTCAGTCGGTAAAAAAACACGATTTGTCACTTTAACGGTCTTGTTAGATTGAGAAAAAAGTGTTATAGTAAATTTGATAGCATATATTGGTTTTTAGGGCAATAAAATATGCATTTGTACAATTTTTAATGCATATTTATATGAATTTCAAAAAGTTCACGAAACTGGGAGGAAAAGTCTATGAGCAAAAAGTATGTTTATATGTTCAGTGAAGGAAATGCGTCCATGAGAAATCTTTTGGGCGGCAAGGGTGCGAACCTTGCAGAAATGACAGTTATGGGTCTTCCTATACCTCAGGGATTTACTGTTACGACGGAAGCCTGTACTGAATACAATGAAGGCGGCAAAGTTCTTTCGGATGAAATGGTTGCCCAGATTGAAGACGCCCTTAAGAAGCTGGAACAAATTGCTGGCAAAACCTTGGGCGATAATGAAAATCCGCTCCTTGTTTCGGTCCGTTCAGGCGCCAGGGCGTCTATGCCCGGTATGATGGATACAGTGCTTAATCTGGGACTTAACGATGTTTCTGTCGAAGGCCTTGCAAAAGCCACTGGAAATCCGAGATTCGCCTATGATTCATACAGAAGGTTTATTATGATGTTTGCCGATGTAGTTATCGGAGTTTCAAAATCTAAGTTTGAAAGAAAGCTTGATGAGTATAAGGAGAAGGTTGGTGCTGAATACGATACGGATCTCACAGCAGAAAACCTTAAGGAGGTTGTTGAGATATTTAAGCAGATTTATCTTGACGACCAAGGCAAGGATTTCCCTCAGGATCCTAAAGAACAGCTTTTTGACGCTGTTATGGCGGTATTCCGTTCATGGGATAATCCGAGAGCCTTTACATATAGAAGAATGAACGATATTCCATACAGCTGGGGTACAGCGGTTAACGTACAGATGATGGTATTCGGAAATATGGGAGATACTTCAGGTACCGGAGTTGCGTTCACAAGAAACGCAGCTACAGGAGAAAAAATGATTTTTGGAGAGTATCTTATAAATGCTCAGGGCGAGGACGTTGTTGCGGGTGTCCGTACACCTAAGCCTATTGCTACCCTTGAGCAGGATATGCCGGAAGTATATGTTCAGTTTATGGACATTGCGCATAAGCTTGAGAACCATTATAAAGACATGCAGGACATGGAGTTTACAATTGAAAAGGGAAAGCTCTATTTCCTTCAGACAAGAAACGGTAAAAGAACAGCCAATGCAGCCCTTAAAATAGCGGTTGATATGGTTGAAGAGGGACTTCTTACAACTGATGAGGCAATTATGAGGGTAGAGCCTAAACAGCTTGACCAGATTCTCCATCCTGCCTTTGACCCCAAAGCGCTTAAAGCAGCAAAATCTTTAGGCAAGGGACTTCCGGCTTCACCGGGTGCCGGCGCAGGTAAGGTTTATTTTACGGCTGACGAGGCTAAAGCCGCTTATGATGCAGGCGAAAGGGTTGTTCTTGTAAGACTTGAGACATCTCCTGAGGATATAGAAGGTATGGCTGTAGCGGAAGGTATTCTTACGGTAAGAGGCGGTATGACTAGCCATGCGGCTGTAGTTGCCAGAGGAATGGGACGCTGCTGTGTATCAGGCTGCGAAGCCATTAAGATGAATGAAGAAGCAAAAGAATTTACCCTTGGAGGAGTAACGTTTAAAGAGGGCGATTATATTAGCCTTGACGGCTCGACAGGAAATATTTACGGTGAGGATATACCTACTGTTTCTCCTGAAATTTCAGGAAACTTTGCTAAATTTATGGAATGGGCAGATGCAAAGAGAGACCTTAGAGTAAGAACAAATGCTGATACTCCCCACGATGCGGAGGCTGCCATTGAATTCGGCGCAGAGGGAATAGGACTTACCCGTACAGAGCATATGTTCTTTGAGGAAGGCAGAATACTTAAATTCCGTAAAATGATACTTTCAGACAGCGTTGAGGAAAGGGAAGAGGCACTTTCCGGAATTATGCCTTACCAGAAGCAGGATTTCATCGGAATTTATAAAGCAATGCTTGAAAGGCCTGTGACAATCCGTCTTCTCGACCCTCCTCTGCATGAATTCCTTCCTACAACGGATGAGGAATTTGCTATACTTGCAAAGGAAATGAACAAGACTGTTGAGGAACTCAAGATTAAGGCAAGAGGGCTTCATGAGCTTAATCCTATGATGGGTCACAGAGGCTGCCGACTTGCGGTTACATATCCTGAAATAGCAAGAATGCAGGCAAGGGCAATAATTGAGGCAGCTGTTGAGGTTAATAACGAGCTTAATATCAACATTGTTCCTGAAATAATGATACCGCTTGTAGGAGAAGCCAAGGAATTTAACTTTGTAAGAGAAATAGTTGATGAGACTGCTAAGGCTGTTATTGCTGAAAAGGGTGCCAAGCTTAAGTATTTAATCGGAACAATGATTGAAATACCAAGAGCTTGCCTTACAGCCGATAAAATAGCTAAGGAAGCAGAGTTCTTCTCATTCGGAACAAATGACCTTACACAGATGACCTATGGACTTTCAAGGGACGATGCAGGTATGATTTTAACAGACTACACAGATAAGCTTATATATGAGGGAGACCCCACGGCTAAAATTGACCGTGAAGGCGTTGGAGAACTTATGAAGATAGCTGTTGAAAAGGGCAGAAGCGTACGTCCCGACCTTCATCTGGGCATATGCGGAGAGCATGGCGGAGACCCTTCATCAGTTGAGTTCTGCCATATGATTGGCCTTGACTATGTATCATGCTCGCCTTTCCGTGTGCCAATCGCAAGACTTGCGGCAGCGCAGGCGGCAATTAAATACCCTAGATAAACAGATTTCTACTGACCTGCAGGAAATCTGAAGGGCTATGGAATAAAAAAGTATTTTAAAGACATAAATTTACTGATCTAAGGTGTGTTATAATTCCCGACTCGGGAGTTTATGGCACACCTTATTTTAATGCTTTGTCCATTTTGTTGATTGTTTTTATACATTAATATTGATATAATATCTAAATAATATATTATTCCTGTAAAATAGGGGCTTTAATGAGAGTGGTGTTTAAATATGAATAACAGGTATTTTGATAAGCAAGAAAATAACGCTCCTGAGCAAGAGGCAGACTCATGCCCGGAATTAATTAACACTTTAAACGTTGGCGTCCTTTGCTGTCTGTTTGATGAAGACTTGACAGTATTATGGGGAAATACTTGTTTTTTCAGATGGATTGGCTATACCTCGGAAGAGTTCAGACAGAAATTCCACAATTTAAGCCAGTATTACAACGGATATACCAATGACATCAATACTATAAAGAACAGCATCAGAAATGCCTTGGACAAAGGAAGCTGCAAAACTGAGACTACAGTCCGTATTCCTAAAAGGGATGGAAGCCTCATGTGGACTAAGCTATCAATAAGCTTAGATTTTGACAGCAAAAAGGACGTACCTACCGTTAATGCGGTATTATCAGACATAACTGAGCTGTATGAAGAAAAAGAGGAAAAGTCAAGACTCTATGAACAGAAGCTTCAATATTTTAACTGGATGATGGATGTTTATGTAGGGAATATATACATCTGTGATATGGAAACGTATGACCTGCTGTATCTAAATAAGAGCGCGTGCGACACGTTGGGATCGCCATCAGAAAAACTCTTGGGAAGAAAGTGCTACGAGGCTATTCAGGGGAGGTCCTCACCTTGCCCGTTTTGTACAAATAAATTTCTTAGTGAGGATGAATTTTACGAGTGGGAGTTTTTTAACCCTGTTTTAAACAGAACGTTTATGATAAAAAACCGCATAATTAATTGGAACGGACATAGGTCCCGAATTGAACTGTCCCATGATATGTACAGTACAGAATATAAGCTGGCTAAAAAGGACAGGGAACGTGAGGCTCTCATACGCTCAATTCCAGGAGGCTTTTCTCGTTTGGATGCAAGGGATTTAAGCACTATACTTTGGTATAGCGCTGATTTTCTGGAAATAATCGGATATAGTGAAGAGCAGTTTAAGGAAGAACTGAATTCACAGATGAATTTTGTACATCCTGATGATTTAAAGCGTATTGTAGCGTCGCTGAAGCAGATAAAATCGACAGGCCAAAACCTTATATTGGAGGCAAGAATTTTAACGCGGAGCGGAAATACTAAAATACTTACAATGACATTTTGCTATGCAAGTGAAAAAGACAGCTGGGACGGAATTCCGTCGTTCTACAGCGTTGGGATTGATGTTACTGATGACCGTAAGGAGCAGGCAAGACAGCGCAAGGCGCTGGAGGACGCTTATGAATTGGCTCGTATTTCAAATGACGCAAAGACTAATTTTTTATCCTCAATGTCACATGATATCAGAACTCCAATGAACGCAATAATGGGAATGACAGTAATCGCACGCGCAAATCTGGACTCCCCAGAAAGGGTGAATGACTGCCTGGAAAAGGTCAATGCTTCAAGCCGGCACCTTCTCAGCTTGATTAATGAAGTGCTTGATATGTCCAAAATAGAAAGCGGAAAAATTGATTTGATTTCTGAGGTTGTTTCACTTCCCGAGCTGCTTCAGAATGTAATGGATATATGCAGGCCCTTGGTTGCAGAGAAAAATCACGAGTTTCAGATCAGTGCTGAAAGCGTGCAGCATGAAAAGGTGATTACAGACGGCGGACGCCTGCAGCAGGTGTTTATGAATCTGCTTTCCAATGCCATTAAATACACTCCAGACGGAGGGGTTATTGGCTTACATATACAGGAGACTAAATCTGCTATACCAAATAAAGGGCAGTATGAATTTATATTTACGGATAATGGGATAGGCATGTCCAGTGAGTATATGCAGCATTTGTTTGAACCGTTTTCACGTGCGGAGGACCCTAAAATCAGCAAAATCCAGGGAACAGGGCTTGGTCTGGCTATAACTGAAAATATTGTAAGCATGATGAATGGGACCATTGAAGTTAGAAGTGAACTGGGCAAAGGAAGCCGGTTCATAGTATCAGTTCCGCTTGAGGTATGCGAAGAACACCTGACAAGCGATGCGGAACTCACTGGTTTGCCTGTGTTGGTCGTAGATGATGATCAAATTGTTTGTGAATGCGCAGCGGCATTGCTCAACGAACTGGGGATGCGCGGCTTCTGGGTATTGTCTGGAGAAGAGGCGGTTTCTAATGTTATTGAAGCTCATGAGAGAGACGATGACTTCTTTGCCGTAATTCTTGATTGGAAAATGCCGGGAATGAACGGACTTGAAACCGTAAAGGCTATAAGAGGGAAGCTTGGAAAAGATGTTCCGATAATAATAATTTCGGCATATGATTACTCTGATATAGAGGAAGAATTCAGACATGCGGGTGCAGACGCGTTTATCACTAAGCCCCTTTTTAAATCTAAAATGCTGCATGTTTTACAGCTGTTTTGTCAAAGCAGATGTACAGAGTCTCTTCCTTTGACTAAAGAGGAAGTGCATCCTGGTTTAGCCGGAAAGAAAGTCTTGCTTGTGGAAGACAACGAGCTGAATAGGGAAATAGCGGAAGAATTGCTTCAAATGAATGGGATGTCAGTTGATTCAGTTGAAAACGGACAGCTTGCGGTTGAGCGCTTCCAAGCCTCTGATTACGGAGAATATGACTGTATTCTGATGGATATTCAAATGCCGGTAATGAACGGCTATGAGGCGACTGAGACTATTCGTGCCCTCAGCAGGAAAGATGCAAAGACAGTACCAATACTCGCATTGACGGCCAATGCGTTTGCCTCAGACCTTGGAAAGGCCCACAGCGTAGGAATGAATGCCCATATTGCAAAACCGATAGATACAAAACTTCTTTTTGAAGTGATGCAGAAATGGATATAGAGATAATTTGATACAGTTTATAATGGGGTCTTTTATAAGACCCCTATTATTTTATCGTTTTCGTATTTAAATGGCTTTATTATACAAGGCAAATTTTATTGAATTTTAAGAAAAAAATAAAATATTAAATGTTCTCTAAATGCGGTGGATATGTTATACTAAATTTTATAGACTTATTGTAAATGTCCTTGTCCGGGGGTGGATAGAATGGAAGGACTGAATCTTACTTCGCTGTTTAGAGGCGCTGATTTTACTACCATGGTCAGACCTGAAATAGGTATCCTTGACCTTATTGATATTTTAATAGTTGCTTATATAGTTTTTAAAATTATTGGCTGGGTAAAGGAAACTCGCGCTTGGACGCTGTTCAAGGGCGTAGTTGTATTTTTCCTTTTTTATGCCTTTGCTTCGCTGTTTCAGTTAAACACGATACATTGGATATTGTCTAAAACTATATCGGTAGGTATTATTGCATTTGTGATAGTGTTTCAGCCGGAGCTAAGAAAGGCTCTGGAACAACTTGGAAACGGAAGGCTTCTTAGAGGAATATTCAAGTTTGAGACGCCGGAGGAGGAAAACGCCGACGACGCAAGAGTTGTTGAGGAAATAGTTACCGCATCTAAAAAGATGTCCAGCGTTAAAACAGGGGCGCTTATTCTTGTGGAAAGAAAAGTTCCGCTTGGAGACCATGTGCGTACAGGTATTGCCGTTGACGCCATAGTTACAAGCCAGCTTCTTATAAATATATTTGAGCATAATACACCTTTACATGACGGTGCAGTCATAATAAGAAACAACAGGGTTGCCGCCGCCGCCTGTTTTCTGCCGCTTACTGAAAATAAGGTAAGTATGGAGCTTGGCACAAGGCACAGGGCAGCTATAGGGGCAAGCGAGGTTTCAGACGCTGATATAGTTGTTGTTTCTGAGGAAACGGGCTACATTTCCTTGGCGAGGGGAGGAGTTATATACAGAAACATTACTCCTGATGAGCTTAGGAAAATGCTTACCGTTAGAAAAAATGACACAGGCGCGGTGAAAAAGAAAATTATGTGGTGGAAAGGCAGGCGGTCCGATAATGAACAGCAGTAATAAATTCACCAAGGACATTGGATGGAAGCTTCTTTCCCTCGCCATAGCAATAGGGCTTTGGTTCACTGTTATAAATACTGAAAATCCGCTTGAGACGCGTTCTTATTCGGCTACTATACAAATTCAAAACCAGGAGTCACTTTTTGAAAGAGGCTATGTTGTTGTAAATGACGATGAGATTTCTTCAACGAGAATTACTGTAAGGCTCAGGGGACAGAGGCTTGCTCTTGACACACTGTCACAAAGCAGTACAAAGGTTCAGGCCATTGTGGATTTGGATAATGTAATATATTCATATAACGGAGAACCGGTTTCCGTTCCGGTTAATATAGTTATACCAAGCATTGTCAACAACAGCTTTGAGATACTTTCAAAATCGGTTCAGAACGTGATGGTTGATATACAGCCATATATAAATGAGGATTTTACCGTTAAGCCAGTTGTTAATTACAGCGACGCCAGCGTCAGAGAGCTGATAAATGCGGTGGCATCTCCAAGCACCATAACCGCTTACGGGGCAAAGAGTATTATTAACAGTATTGCAGAGGTCAGGGTTGAGGTAACACCTGAAAAGCTTGAGAATGATACCGTTATAACAGCTGTACCGGTTGCATATGATGCTGAGGGCAACGTTGTTAATAAAGTAACCTTCAGCTCTAAGGAGCTTTCGGTGAAAATAAGCATGGACAACCTTAAATCAGTTAGGGTCGCCGCCGATATTACTGGCAGGGCCGCCGCTGGATATGAGGTTACGGATGTGAGCATCAGTCCCGATTATATAGACGTAGCGGGAAGCAGCGATGAGCTGGCTGGAATAGGGGTCATAAGGCTGCCGGACGTTGATGTAAACGGCGCGCAGGAGAATATTACGCAGGAGTATAATATTCAGGATTATCTGCCTGAAGGTGTCCGAACCGTAGGGGGAGACAGCGCAGTAAAGACGGTTACAGTTACTGTTAATGTTGAGCAGGAAGAAGAGAAGGAATTGACAATACCTTCTGAAAGCATAACAGATAACTCAACCACACCCGAAGGGTTATTTGCCGAAATTAACAGCGGAGATATTAATATCACTGTCAGAGGTGCAAGCAGCGCTGTTGAGACCATAAGCGCAGATGATATAAAGGCCTCGGTCGACTTAACAGACTATGAGGCCGGTACATATGAGGACGTACCTTTGATATTTGCTTTGCCTGAAGGGATAACTATGGTAAGCGAGGGAGCGTCAGTAACAGTCACTATTTCATAAAAAATTACGGGGAGGCAATCCTAAGGGCCTTCCCGTTTTTGGCAGGGGGCACGGTTTTTATTATGCGGGAAGAAAATATAAGATCTGCAAAGGAATGGGCCCATGCCATTTTAGAGGCTGCCGCTATATTACTGCTTCTGTTTGTTTTTTTATGGCCGGTCAAGGTGGAAGGTGTATCAATGTATCCCTCAATAAATGACGAAGACCGCGTCGCTATATGCCGTTTTGCGGCGAAAGCAGGCATTTACGGCCGGGGAGATTTGGTGGTTTTTGACGATGACGACTATACAGAAAACATGATTAAGAGGGTCATCGCCGTTGGAGGCGATACTTTGCATATAACAGACGGAAATGTTTACGTTAACGGAGAGCTTTTGAATGAGGAATATGCAGAGGGCTATACAGAGGGAGACGTATATATGGTCATACATGAGGGCAGTGTTTTCGTAATGGGCGACAACAGGGAAAAGAGTATTGACAGCAGGTTCTTTGGAACTGTAAGCACAGATGATATTTATGGAAGAGTACTCATAAGATTTTTTCCTTTGAATAAAATAACAATATTTGATTAAGCAGTCATAAAAAGCCTTCCGGTGACTATATTTATATATAGATTACACTTGGGAGGTTATTTTATGCCATTGGAAGCGGCAACAGAGAAGATTACACTTAACAGCAGGGGAAGCGGCGAAAATGTTCAGCTCCTAACAGAAGGAGATATGATTGTACCCGATATCAATCCGGACATATATCAGATACTTAAGGCAGACGAGGATGTGGTAATCGATAAGGTCAAAACTGAACAGGGGCGCATAAATTTTTCAGGGAGACTTTTGGTATCGGTACTCTATTACGGAAGAAAATCTGAACGTCAAATAAGTTTCATGAAAGCCGAATTTTCCATTGAGGACTACATAGTGTCCGACGGCATAACCGAGGATACAGACGCAGATATTATACCGGAAATTATACATACAGATTACAGGCTTGTAAACGACAGAAAGATAAACGTGAAGGCTGTAACCGGAGTAAAGGCCACATGGAGCAACAGCGACACGGTTGAGGCTGTAAAATCAGTTGCTGGTGATGATTCGCTTCAGACTAAGACAGGCATTATGAACACTGGAAACATAAACGAGCATATCACGGAGGAATTTACTGTCAGGGAAGAGCTTAAGCTGCCTGCCGGTAAACCTGATATTGCAGAAATACTTGAGACTACAGCGGAAATCTGCCACAGAGAGGTAAGAGCGGCGGACGGACTGGCACAGGTAAAGGGCGATTTTAAAATCTGTGTTATGTATGTGAGCACGGACGAGGAGTTTACGATAGACTCAGCGGAGTTTTCAGTTCCGTTTAGCGGAAGCATTGATATACCAAAGGCCGATGATGATATGTTTTGTATGGTTAGAATGAAGCCTATAAATGTCAATGCGGATATAGCCGCTGACAGCAGCGGAGAACCGAGGGCGGTTGATGTTGACGTTACAGTAGGGGTTGTTATAAAGTCCTTCAGCAGAAAGTCAAACACAATTTTAGAGGACGCATATTCCCTTTCGGCGCCTGTTGATATTACGAAAAAAGACGTAGAATATATTGAGCTGTACGGAAGAAACAAGGCGCAGGGAACATTCAGGGGCTCGGTGTCTACAGAGGCCAAACAGCCGGATATGATGCAGATTGTAAAGGTATGGGGAAATATAAGAAACGGCAGAGTAAACGCTTCCGACAACATAATAAATGTGGATGGAACCGCTGACATGAAACTTATGTATATAGCAAAGGACGATAATACGCCGTTAAATGTTATTGAAACATCCATTCCTTTTTCACAGGCAATTGAGATAAAAGGCGTAAACGATAGTATGTCCTTGGACGTTGTCACAGAAATAGAGGATATCAGCTTTAGCATGCTTTCAGAAAAAGAGGCGGAAATACGCATAACAGTCAGCTTTGACGTTGTGGCATGTGAGAATAAAAAGTGCGGCATAATAGTTGATATTACTGAGTCCGAAAACCCTCAGGACTGCCCTGCCAGCGGAGGCGCTGTGATTTATACGGTGAAAAAAGGAGATACGCTTTGGAATATTGCCAAAAAGTATCATACAACGGTAGATGATATCGTTAGGCTGAACAAAAATAAAATTGACAATCCCGATCTCATTTATCCGGGGCAGAGATTTTTAATACTTAAGAAATTTGTATAATTATCTTAATTTGTGCACAGTTGTGCTTAAGAGGGATTAAGTATATAATAAACATATGATGAAGGCAGTATAGGAGGAACTTAAGATGAAAAAATTATTATATTTTGCAGTGTGTGCGGTTTTGGCATTTTCGCTGTTTGGATGTACTAAGAGCGGCACGGATAATCCGGGTCAAAATGTTCAGCAGCAGGAAGACAACGATAAATACTTAGAGTCTGTAAAGGATTACTTTCCCGATGATAACCTATACCGTTCGTATAACGGCTATGCGGAAGCCGGTTTTGAGGTTAGATTTGATAGCGTTGAAAAAAATGAGGCAATGACTGTATACAAATATGCGGGAGCCATGAACGATGAACGCGGGACAGATGAGGACGGCAATAGAACCTTCAATGTGACATACACGATTTCGAATAATACTATAATTGAAAGCGTAACAAATGAAGACCCCATGGCCGAAAGCGAAAATAATGTATATTCAAAGCTTAAGGATTTAGTCGTACTTTCAGGAAATATTGAAGAGGGCGGAAGCTGGGAGCAGACAGTTGAGCTTGACGGCAAGGAGCTTACGGCTAAAACTACTATTACCGAGGTGACGGAGGACGGCTTTAAAACTGTAACTGAGGTGGAAGCCGAGGGCTATAAGGACGGAAAGTATACAGAGGAAAGGACATATACCAAGGGTAAGGGGCTTACGGGCTTCAACAATACTCCCTATGGTTCTGACAAGGATGATATGCTTATATTTGGATACGCTTACTCGATAGACAATGAAGAATCTATAACAGGAATGATTTAATATGGGGCGGCACATAAGTGCTGCCTCTTTTATATTGCTATTTTAGTTTGAAATACTATATAATATAAACACATTAAACTTTAGGAGAGAGGCCCATGGAAGACAGGGATTACAGATATATATTAAAAGAATTTATGAACATTACGGACGACGGCTTTGTAATTATGGATAAAAACGGGCTTATATCCGATATCAATGATAAATACTGCAACTTTTTAAAAACCTCTAAGGAGGAGGCCGTAGGAAAAAATATTAACGAGGTTATTCAGACCACTAAACTCCCACATCTCATGGAGAATAATGGAAGCGAAGAAGGGGAGATAATCAGAATAGGCGAGGATACCGGATTTACTGAGGACGCACTTGTGATAGTAAACAGGACCGGAGTATGGGATGAGGAAGGGAAGGCCATCGGTGCTATTGCCCAGGTTAAATTCCGGCTTCAGACAATGGACTCGGCGCAGAAGCTTATGAAAAAATATAATGAGCTTGAGTACTATAAGGACGAATATCTGAAAAACACAGGCAATTATTTTGAGGAAGCGCTTGGCTCCAGCGAGGTTTTCAATGAGGCTAAAAAACAGGGCATGAAGGCTGCCAGAACCTCTTTTCCAGTACTCCTTACAGGTGAAACAGGAACAGGAAAGGAGGTATTTGCCAATGCTATTCATAATGCCGGAGACCGAAGGGACAAGCCTATGATAAGCATAAACTGTGCCGCTATACCAGGGGATCTGTTGGAGTCAGAGCTTTTTGGCTATGAGGAAGGTTCGTTTACAGGGGCGAAGAAGGGCGGAAAAAAGGGAAAAATTGAATTGGCTAATGAGGGAACCCTTTTTCTTGATGAAATCGGGGATATGCCGCTTAACATGCAGGCTAAGCTGCTTAGGGTTCTTCAGGAGAAGGAAATTGAAAAAATAGGTGGATATAAGACTATTCCTGTGGATATAAGAATTATCGCTGCAACCAGAAAAAATCTTGAGGAAATGATAGAAAACGGCCAGTTCAGAGAGGACCTTTATTACAGGCTGAACGTAATAAATATAGAAATGCCGCCCTTGAGAAAAAGAAAAAGTGACATTCCTGTGCTTGCCAGACATTTTTTAAACAGGCTCAATAAAGAATATAAAACAAACATTATGCTGTCAAACGAGGTGCTTGACTGCTTTATAGGATATTCATGGCCCGGTAATATTAGAGAGCTGGATAACATTATAAAAAGTGCTTACGCCTCATGCGACTCATTTAAAATACGGCTTATGGATTTGCCGTCTAAAATGGTTGCCAGCCATAAGGTAGGAGAGGGAAAAAGCTCAGAGATTAAAAGGCTTTCAAACCTTATGGATGAATATGAAAAAAGCATAATACTGGAGGAACTGAGACGAAACGGCTGGAACTGCAGGAGGGCTGCGGATGAGCTGGGAATTCATAAAAGCCTTTTGTATAAAAAAATTGATAAGTACGGAATTGACCTCAACCGTGAACGGTATGG
>OHAS01000006.1_pt1 | contig 126232 bp, 126 predicted proteins | sample 1577131 | NCBI WGS metagenome assembly OHAS01 (sample SAMEA3541566, study PRJEB24748) | human gut metagenome | biome: human gut; feature: human-associated habitat; material: faeces | place: China | collected 2012 | reverse complement strand
ATTATCGGATGAAAAGCAAGACATCATTTTGATGGATGAAAACGAAGAAAAGTTGTAACGATAATACTTATGACATTGAACCATATATGATTCCTCCAGGTGAGTATACTCTTCATTTCGGAGTTGGAAAGAATTCAAATATGAAGAATGATTGCAGCATTTATGTTAACGACAAACTTGTAGGAACAATCGTAAGGTCCAAATGGAGTAGTTACTCTCATGACCGTGGAGGTGGAGGAGCTCCAGAGTTTTACCCGTCAAGTCTGAATAATAAATACGACAGAGACGGTGGAGAAGTCGGTGTATTTACAATTGAAGGAAATGAACCCGTGGAACTTCGTTTGAAGTTCGTGGCCACACACAATGGAGGAACAGCTTTTACTCCTGAACATTGGTGTATCCGCCCGACTGCAAATTGTTATTAATCTAGATAAGGAATGATATGAAAAATATAAAAAGAATGCTTGCAGTTGCATTACCATTGTTGTTTGCAACTTGCATGTACGGACAGAAAAACTACAAGCTGACAGGTAAGATTATCTCTGCCACTAATACACCTATAGCAGATGCCGTAGTGTCTGTACAAGACACCTTGAATGCGACTACTAAAGCAGATGGGGAATTCACTTTCAAATTAAGAGATAAATCCGGAGTTATATCGGTTTGGGCACCCGGCTATCTTCCCGTTCGGCAATTGCTGAACGGAAGAACGGAAGTGGTGATCATGATGATTTCAGACAATCAGTACAAACACAACGAGCAAGTTGTGCTACCCTTCCGGGGAGATAATACGGAGATTTCCGATTATACTGCTGCAACGAATATTGCAAAGAAGGATTTCCTGTTAGGAAGCGCTAAGATTGACCGGGCTTTGGCAGGACAAGTAGCAGGTTTACAAGTGAAACGCGGTAGCGGTATGCCGGGCGAAGGCAGTTATTATAATCTCCGGGGTATCCGTTCACTGACAGGTGACAATGCACCATTGATCGTAGTCATATATCTCTCGAATGGCAAACTATTCATACATATAAAACTCATGGGTACAAATAATAGAATAATCACCTTCTGCTCCATGCACTATCTTTTCTTCTGTACCGACCTTCTCACCGCACACCCAATATGAACCATCCACTTTCTGTATCACGGTATTATTTAAATAGTAGGGATATACATCCTCAAACTCAATAATGCTTTCGTATTCTGTATCATACTTAATATCCCCTGTCCAAGCCATTTCAAACTGCTCCTTCTCTGGCTGTGGATAGTTATCTATGGCTAAATTAGTCCAAACCATTGTAACTTCTTTGGCAACCATTGTCGGTTTCCTGACCACCGAAAAGTCTGCTACACCGCAATTTCCGGCATTATTGTATCCCCATGTCCACACTGTTCCATCCTGAAGCAATGCCGCATGATTAAACCAGCCCCCCGTAACCAAAATGGCATGTTCCAAAATTTTTTCGGGTTCAGCTATATAATACACATCGTTTGACATATAATTCATTGCATAAACTGTTCCCCATGTCCACACTGTTCCATCATTCTTCAGACAGACAATATCATCTCTTCCACAATTTGCATAAGCCACATCTTCCATCAGCAAAATCGGCGTTGTTTCCGCATAGTTTTCCCCATTTGTATACCTCGTCCAATCAAATTCCTCATATTGTCCTAATGCTCCGCTTCCAGCGTTTCCAACACCATAGAGTTTATGATCATTTGTAAGAAAAATAACAAATCCTTTTTGTGAATAATCAACATGGATAACACTCTCTGCAATTTTTAAACCTTCACTATGAAATTCATAGTCTTGTATCCCTTGACCCAACTGTCCATATTCATTCCCTCCACTTCCCCATAATACATAATTATCATCAATGTAATAGAAATTTCCCGGATCTCCTACGTGAGTGATATAGTGTTCTGTAAGATTTATAGTAATCTCTAATGGTTCTGACATATCAGACATATCAGACATATCAGACTTTTCAGTGTTTTGTCTGCTTTCTGTAACAGTTATTTCCGGATTTGATTCTTCTTTATTTGAAATGGATTTCTTATAATGTAATGCTGTAAATACAACTAAAAATCCAATAATGACAATGCAAATTGACAGTATAACCTTTGTTTTTTTCTCTAAATTCTTAACTTTACTTTTCATAAGCTCTCCTTTTTCTTCATGATCTTGGTAAACTTTGTATCATCTATTAAACAAAACTTATTGATATGACTTAAAACATACCTCTATACATTAAAAACTTCTTACAATTTATCCCTATTTGTTTTAAAAAAATTATTTTTTAGTTTACAAAACAAACGATATTATCTTTCTTTTATATAGATTTGCAAATCAAACAAAAAAATAAAAATATAGGAGGAAAAAATATGGCATCATATGGATGGATGATCAATCTCTCTGGAAAATCAATTCCGGTATATTCTGTAGCTGGGGGTGGCCCCTCAACAACTAAAATTGGCAACCTGACTAAAAATGAATGCTTTGTAGAAGGAACATTTTCTGCAAATCCATGGGAAGGCGATGGTGCACCAGTCTTCTTTCTTAATAGCAGTCATCAAATGACGTTCGGGTTACTCGCTGATTATGAAAATAATCTTGTGGATTTTACAGCTTATGCCTCAAATGGTACTTCATGGGTTTCCGTTAATACACTTAAAAGAAAGGTTCAGTATGCCACTGTAGCTTATTATGCCGATGGCAGCAAATGTTGCGACTTGCCTGCTGGTTCAAAAGTGTGGTTAACTTCAAATGGTACTGCCGGTGCAACACACTCTAATTACATTGCTGTAACAAGTGTAGAAACTGCCTCGGGTAAAAAATACAACTTTTCCGGAAATGGTTTCATTGACTTAACCTACGGTAACCGCTGGGTTAATGTCGGAAGCATTTTATTAAGAAAAGCTTAAAACAAGCACAAGGCTGCCACTTTGTCAATGATAAAACATGGTGGCAGTCTTCAATGCTAAATACAATTTTGTTATAATTAAAATTCGACAAGTCATTTAATAGAAATACTAAATGGCTTGTCATTGAAGCATACCATAAAATAAATTATTTATAGGCTATTTATTCCAATTTACCAAACGATAAGGCGCTCCTGGCGGTGGTGTTGTTGCCTGAATATAATTTACAGCAACGTATCCGATTTGACCTGTCGAAACTCTTTCGCATCTCAACCATGTATAACCATCTGCATCTTCCGTAGGTCCTGCTGCTCTTTCATAATACAGATATTCTCCTTTAGCCAATGTAGCAATAATTCCTCCTGACAAACTCGGCTCAGATCTAAAGCGGACGCCTGTACCTGTTACCATATAATATCCAGGCGTAAAATCACCATATAAACTTACTTTTTCACTCAAATTTATCTGCTTAACATTTTTGCTTTCTGACATCTCTGCTGCATTAACTGTTAATGATGATGTGAAAAGAACTAAACAACTACCTAATGCCAATATCTTCTTTATATTCATATAAACTTCCTCCTTTAACGGATTTCTATGGCTACTTCTTACTTAATTATATCTTTAACAAATAATATTTTTTGTATATGTAAAATTTACGTATTAATATGTCAAAAAAACAAGTTTTCACTTATATTGATAACCACCTTTATTATCTATAATCAAAGAACTATTATTATTAACAATAATCCTTTGATTCTACTCCTCATCATATGATTATACACTTTTTTTCTATTTTGTCACCATTTAGAAACATTTTTCTTCTATATATTAAAACTTATAAAAACTTATAATACCAATAACGTGATTTGTCGCTAACATCGACCTATTTAGCACAGTTGTGCGATTTGATTGATAATATCTCATAACCTCGTCATTGAGTGTGTCCACACTTGCATTTCCCTCTTTACGGAAAGACGTAAGCATCTGCACCATATCCGTTCCGTCTTCTGCTACTGCTTCCTGATACAGCTTCTACTCACAATTTCTGCAATTTCCGCTGTAGAATCTGTTGGATAAAATTCAAATCCTGGTCCGTAATCCAACATTGCATTATTTTCCTGCATCCCATGGGCGTTAACTGCAATCCAGCTGTTCTTGACCTGACGAAATATCATATCAAGCGCAGTTATTGGAATAGCACCGTAAAGCACCTGTTCACGGATGCAATCACTATTCTTTTATCTTAAGCTAAATATACATTCGTTATCAAAACTGCAAAAAAATAAAGACATTAGGCTTTATATGTTGTATACTGTTTAATTAAAAGAAAACAATAATTATAGTAGAAAGAAAAACTCAAGACAGCCAACGTTTTTGTTTTGTGGCTTGAGCGAATTCGAAAGGAATGGATATAACTATGAAAAGAAAATTCGTGCTTTACATTTTACTTTTTTGTTGCATAAACATTTCTGCATGTAGCAACCCAATAGATACTTATAATGATATTTCCTTAAAAGATAATACTGCAACTGAAAATGAATCTTCAAATCTAAGCGATGATTTGGAAACCCAGACTGCCTATTATTCAAAATACAATGGTAATTGGTCCACAAATGGACAAAGTAGCGAAGGTATTTTAAAGAATGGTGGTACTGAATTCCATGTTGAAATAATAAATGACGATGAGCTACATGGGTATCTCTACTCTCAGCAAGGAACTAGCGAACGTTTCGCAGAAGTAGATGACATAACTGGCAAAATTATAAACGGAGAATGTGCCTATTCCTTTTCAGATGACGGGTGGGGTAACAGTGGAACCCTTTCTATTCGATTTCAAGAGGACGAAATTAATATTGAAGTCAAAGATTTTATATTGAATGACCACAATACAAATGGTTTTGGAATTAGCGGTTCCTATAAGCTTATCCCAATGAATGATTCTATGGTAACATCTGAAACAGAATCCATTTCAGGCGAAATTGATTGGCAGGAAGCAGCTTTGCAAAAATACAGTGTCGATTGGCAAGAAAGTCAAATTATCAAAGAACTTGAAAAAAGAAAGCCTTATACGGATAGCTGCTCTTTCTATCCTAAGTTTCTTCAATATATGGAAAATGTGCGGGAAGTTCGAGACATTTCTATGAACCTTTATCCCCTCTTCGATACAAACACAAAATATTACCAGGCATCAGACTTTGACGATGTGCCACCACTAATTATCTATCTTGCAAAAAATGAAATATATGCCCGTCACGGATATATATTCAAAGATGCGGATTTAAACTCCTATTTTTTGAGCCAACTTTGGTATTTGCCGGAATTCGATTCAGAGAACTTTGATACTGCTGTATTCAATGAATATGAAACGGCTAACCTTCAATTATTAGCACAACTTGATACCTATAAATAGAAAAAACTGCAAACCAGCTAAATACGTAGTTGGTTTGCAGTTTTCCAGCTTTAACACACATTACGGTGTATTAATACCAAAGCCTGTAAGACCAGAATCATTGATTGGTCGGGTTAGCTGTTTAACTGTATCATCCGATGTATTCCCTTCTATTGTAGTATATTCATTTGTCTGTGCATTATAGCCAGTTACAATTCCTACATGAGATGATCCATTGGATTTCTTGATAAAAATGTCTCCTCTTTTCGGCTTATAAACCGTTTTATCTCCAAAACGGTTTTTTCCCTGATAAAAAGATAAATACTCCGCAACGGCAACACTTTTGGGAACTAGACCAAGCTGATTAGAAACATTTAACAGTCCTGCCTTATTTGCACACCACGATACAAAGCATGCACACCACGCATTTCCCTGTGCACTTGGAAACCATTTATTATATTTATTGAAATTTTCTTTTCCACGGTCAGATTCCGGCAATCCTTCAAAGCGATCTGTCTGTTCTTCTGCAAGCGCAAATAGTACCATGTTTTCTACATATGCCGACAAAGAAGATTCTGCTTCACTGTTAAATCCCAATGCTTTTTCATATACAGTATTTCTTCGGGTCTTGTATACTCCCAATCCTTTCTGTGTACCATTATCCACATATACATCCTGTAATGCGTAATTATGTAAAGTATCCAATTTTACCGAACTCCACTGATTCCCCAGCCTATTACCGATTCTGGAAATTCCTTTTGGCGATTGATTATAGCAGTCGCTAAAATATATCAAAACCCTTTCGTCAGAAATACCTAATTCTTTCCCACGCTCAATATATCCGTTAACATCCGCACGTTTTAAATCATCCTGTGCCTGATGTGATTCTTCAGTATCTAAGAGCTGTTTCAACTTAGTTAATTCCTCCTCAGAAATAGATGCGGGTGTTAAGGAATCAAAAGGAGCGGCATTTCCAGCGATAATATAATTTCCAATAACCGTTCCTGACATAATGGCATCAAAACTTTTTACATTACGATTCCGAATATCAAGTAAAAGATTATACGCCCGCGATGCTCGCCATTGAAGCAGGCCTACAGAAAGAACGTCTGTTGGATTTATAGAATCATATTTCCCTTCCTGTGCACTAATAACCCCGATTGTATACTCAAGCAAATTTCCGATAACCGGAATATCTGGGTAAATAGGTATATCTGCGGAACCGTCATTTGCTTTCGCTTTATCCGAATAAATACATTCTAAAGTTTTAGGACCTGCAATACCGTCAGGGGTTAAACCATTAATAGTCTGAAACTTTATTACCGCCAGCTTTGTGTTTCTTCCATAATTACCATCCGCCCCCGACGTTCCACAATTATAGTTTAATTCTATAAGCCGTTTTTGTAGCGTAGCAACAGCGGTCCCGGTGCTACCTTCTCTCAAAAGATTGCTATTGGTTCCAGAACCTTTCACAGGATTGGTAGAATTGATCTTTTCCCATGTCTTAGTCCCTACTTTTCCATCAGCAGAAAGCCCATTATTTTTTTGAAAATTTATAACGGCTTTTTGTGTAGCTGTACCAAATTTTCCATCAGCTCCAGAAACCCCACAATCATACTCTAATTCCAGCAGTCGTTTCTGAAGTCGCTTAACAGCTTCTCCTGAACTTCCTAATACCAAAAGCGGTGTATTAGTTGGCTGATTCGGAGACGCAGTTTCTAACTTTTCCCATGTTTTAGGTCCTACCTTCCCATCTACACTTAAGTTATTATTTTGCTGAAACATTCTTACTGCCCTATAAGTATCATCTCCAAATATACCGTCAGCTCCAGTATCTCCACATGAATATCCAAGGTTAATAAGTTTTGTTTGTAACTCAATAACATATGTGCCTGAACTTCCAAGCTGAAGAATAGGCTTGGTAGAACCATCAGCATAAAGTTTATCAAGGGTACTTTTTCCAGCCATTCCATCGTCTGTAAGTCCGTTGGCAGACTGAAACTTTAAAAGTGCATTATAGGTTCCATCACCTGCAACACCATCAATAGTCCCCGTATAATAACCTTTATTTTTTAATGCTGTTTGAATCGGAGTAATATCAATCTTTAATTTCCCCCATGTGCCATCTCCCACTTTACCATCTACTGTCAAGTTTTTAGAAGTTTGATACCTTTTTACTGCTGCCGTTGTATTTGCATCAAATACACCATCTAATCTTTTAGGATTAAAACAAAGAATACGTAATCCCTGCTGTAAATATTTTACTTGTGTTCCTATGCTTCCTTCTACTAGTAACATAATTTTTACCTCTTTTCTTTTATTGAATTTGCAAATTCAATAGTTAAAAAAGCTTTTATTGCTCAAAATGTAAACTTAAAATTAATAAAAATTGTTACTATATTTACAACTTGTATTCATGATTCGGCATTCATAACATTAAATATAAATGAGTAAATTTGAATTTTTACCAAAGTTATCGAAACTACCTAAAAATAAAGACATTAAGCTTTGTGTGTGACATATACTGTTCTTAGCAAAAGAAAACAATCCCCCACAATGAATGATGTCTTATAGAAACAGTATATACCATTCAACGTCTTTACAACTGCTTTAAACAGCCAAATTCATATTCATACTAAAAAGACAGTCAAATCTTCTCTTGAAATGATCGCCTTTTTCTATAAATCTACAACAAAACTATACGCTAAAGCTCTTTATCCTCTATATTATTCTTTAAATCAGATAATACCTTTTTCAAAAAATCTGGAAGTTCCGCTCCCATCCTTCCGACATTTTCCAATATTGATATTAGTTCATTAATAATAAACCATATCGTAACAAGCAATCCAAAAACTGTATGGGAGCCAAATTCTAACCCGATTTCTTCAGCATATTTAAAAATCAGATAGTCAATGCTTACGGCAACTAAAATCGTCAGCATATATCCTACCTTTTTATAAATTCCCAGTATGCTCCTCCTACTGCTCCATCCATACTTTTTATTTCCCGGATTTTCATAAGCCTCTTTCTTAGCTGCCAGCATTCCTGATATGTAGTCAATTACCATCAGTCCCATTAATAATCCCAAAGCTGGCAGCAACAGTCCAAATTTATTGCTAATCCATGCACCCATGATTGATAACACACTTTTTTCCAATAATTTTTTCGTTTCCATTTCTTCTCCTCTTAATAAAATTTTTAAATTTTAAAATATTTTTCTTTCAAATCCAAATATAATTGTTTTTTCAAACGATGCACATACTGTCTTGTGACATCATATGTCTTAGCAATTTCATGATCTGACAAATTTTCAAACAATATTGCTTTGTATATATCATGACGCAATCCCGTATATTCTTCCAAGTATTTATTCAAATCGTTTTTTACAACCAGATTACCGTATTCTTCTTCCTCAAAAGTAGCAGTATCCAACATTGTCATCTCAGAAGCAAAATAATTGTCATGGTCTTTTCTGCTATTCCGATACAATTCATGAAATTTATTCCGCAAAGCATTTACTATATATGTAATGCACTGACCTTCATTTTCTGCATACTTTAACTTTGTAACGGCTTCCCATAAAGCAAGTACCAATTCTGACCGTACATCTTCTTTCTCATCTTTATATAGAATCCTCATGTATTTACAAATCAAAGGATCCATTTTATTTACCAGTTCTGAAAATCTCTCTTTATCTTTTTGTATGTTTTCAATTAAATTCAAAAAATCTCCCATATATTTTCCCCCATATGAGGTAAAAAGGAAGATTTCTTCAAAATGTAAACAAACTATCAGTAAATTTTACTGTATTATTTTGTCATAAAAATTCTTTATTTTTTAGAAAATGTCAGAATTACTCTGCCATCTGCTAAAATAACTTAATTTTGTCACCTTTGTGGAATAAACTGGCACTGTATTGCGATTTACAGGTAAAAATGCCCATGCTATAATGGTCATGCTCAAAAATGCACCCAAAACCATATATCCATTTCAGGCACCTGCTCATGCAGGTGTTTTTTCGTATAAGGGTCTTATGTCAGACATTTGCTCTTATACCGCCCCTAAGCCGGTAGTCCCAAAAGATTGCCGGCTTTTTTCAACTATTCAAATCAACAGGAGGTAATACATTGAAAAACAAAGAACAATCAAAAAATGCTGTAGAAATTCCTTCCGCCGGAAGAAAATTTCGCATCCGCTATTCCCATATCGTTATGGGGCTGTCTGCATTTGCCTACTTTTTCGCACTCGGAACCAATCAGGTGCTGGCCGCTGATATGTGGTCAAAGGCTGAGGACATTATGAAGGATGTGTACGGCAAGATACTGGGTATCTCAACTATCGCCGCCATTGTCACCGCATCGGTGGCACTTTTGCTGATGAATTTCAGTAAATCTGGTAAAACCGTAGATGAGTCCCGTGCATGGCTCAAACGTATTGTAATCTCATGGGTCATCTTAAACGGTCTTGGTTTTATTCTTGCTTACGTCACCCCCTTCTTTGCAGACGGTAAGTGGACCGGCTGACGGAAAGGAGGAATGATTCATGGGTATATTGGATGGAATTGTGGAATGGATTGCCGAACAGATTATGAATGGTCTTGATCTGATTACAACTTCGGTACTGGGTGCTCTGGGCTGTAACATGGATACATTCCTGCACTATTTTCCGGCTGCCGAAACCATGTATGGTATCTTCGTTGCAACGGGTATCGGGCTTGTCCTGCTCAACTGGGTATGGCAGCTTTTTAAGAACTTCGGTCTCATTGCGGGTGTGGAGGCAGAGGCCCCCTTCAAGCTGAGTATTCGTTCTGTGCTTTTCATTTGCCTGATTTATTACTGTGATGAGCTTACGAATCTGATACTTGGTATTGGCGGTACTCCTTATTCCTGGATACTGACCTCAGACCTTCCGCCCTTGAACTTTGCAAGCTTCAATTCGGTTTTAATTACAATCCTTGGAGTCTGTGCAAACGGATCGGTTGCCCTGATTGCCCTGATTCTTGTGCTGATACTGGCTTGGAATTATATCAAACTGCTTTTTGAAGCTGCTGAACGCTATATCCTGCTTGGTGTTATTGTTTATACCGCCCCCATGGCTTTTGCAACAGGAGCTTCACAGTCAACATCCAACATCTTCAAATCCTGGTGCCGGATGTTCGGCGGTCAGATATTCCTGCTTTTGATGAACGCATGGTGTCTGCGCCTGTTTACCTCTATGGTAGGAAGCTTTTTAGCAAATCCCTTATCACTGTAAGGAGGAACTCTATGAAAAAGAAACTTTTACTGCTGATTCCGGCAGTTACCCTGTTCCTTTCCCAGTCTGTCACCGTTTTTGCGATCACGGAAGCGGAAGTAGAAGCCGTGGGTAAAGAAACCGCTGCCGGAAATGTGTTTATCTGGTTTTTATGCGCCATTGCTTTCTTAAAAATCAGTCAGAAAATTGACAGCTTTATGTCCAGCCTTGGCATTAACGTTGGACACACCGGCGGCTCCATGATGGCGGAACTTATGATTGCGGCAAGAGGACTTACTTCCGTAAAATCTGTTGCCGGTGGATCTTTCTTCCGTGGCGGCTCTTTTCGTGGCGGCAGCTCCACGGCAAACGCATCCCTTTTTTCAGGTGGTCTGGCAGGTGCTGTTGGCAGGCAGTTTACCCAGAATGCCGTAAGTGCTATGACCGGACAGTCCGGCAATCCCATCGGCAGACGTGCCTTTGAGTCTTCCCTGAAAAAGGGCGGAGATTTTGCAAACAGCGTAACCGCCGCTGTGGCACAGGGAAATATCAACTATACCGGCTCCATGAAAGGACCACAGGCTGCGCAGGCGCTCTCCTCTTATCTGGGACAGCCCCAAAGCCCGGATGCTCCCAGCTTTTCCAACGTGGAAATCGGCGGCGGACGCATCATGGGAACCGAAACCTCTGTTGCCTATCCTAACGGGACCGCTTTTGGTATGTATAACGCCGACCAGTACATGGCTCCGGAAGGCAGTTATGAGACTGTCACTGCCGCTGACAACTCTGTCTGGTACAGACAGTATGCAACGGACACTGTAGACCGTACTCCACGCATGACCGGTGAGGGAAAAATTGTCTATGACGAAACGATTGTCCAAAAGCTCCCTGCAATGCCCAAACGAAAGGACCGTGTATAGATGGCTGATGAACAACAAAATAAATCCGGCGGTTTCCTGTCACACGCAGCATCTGCTGCAAATTTTGCAAAAGGTGCCCTAAAAACCGGAAAAACAGTAGCGGGTGCCGCAAAAGGTGCTGCCGCCGGTCCCTACGGAATGGTAGCAGCCGGGCTTTGGGAAAACCGCAAGTTAGTCGGGAAAATCCTTGCTGCGCTGGCGGCACTTTTGATGCTGCCTGTTATGTTTATCCTGATGCTACCCTCTTTAATCTTCGGTACAGTCGGATTGGATACTGCATCAGGAGAGGTTCTGAACGACACCTCCCTCATCTTGGAAAACATTGCAGAGACGGAAACCAGTATCGAAGCTATCCTGCGTGAAAAGCATGATGCTCTACTCACCATCATTCAGAGAGAAGCTAATGCACTGGGAGCAGACTGCGAATACAGTATCACGGATGAATTTGCCGACCAGATTGTATATGAAAGCACACTGATTATCTCTCAGTTCTGTGCTTCTCAGGAGGATTATACCGAAATCAACCTGACAAAACTGGAAAAAATTCTGCGTGACCACACAGACAGTATTTTTTCCTACTCTGAAAACATTACCAGCCGGGAAGAAACAGACGAAGATACCGGAGAAACCCACACCATCTACCATTATGAATATGTGGTGGAATATGCCGGGGATGCTTATTTTGCTGACAACGTGTTTTTCCTGACACCCGACCAGAGTATCACGGCAGATGAATACGCTGCCAATCTTCATACCTTCCTTTTTGATTCCGTCTATCAGGTGGAAATCAATCCAAATCTGCCTCCGGGAGAAACCGGAAATGCGGCAGTTGACCTTGCCCTGACTAAATTAGGAACACCTTACAGCCAGGAACACCGGGATGAGGAGGGTTATTTTGACTGCAGCTCCTTTACTTACTGGGTATACAGTCAGTTAGGAATCTCCCTGCAGTACGATGGTGCAAACACTGCGGCTGCCCAGGGACTCTACATTGTAGAGAATAATCTTGCGGTTTCCTATGACAGCCTTGCTCCCGGGGATCTGGTATTCTACTCTTTTGAAGTCAATAAACGCTTTATGAATATCAGTCACGTTGGTATCTATGCCGGAGACGGCTATATCATAGATGCTTCCTTCTCCAAAAAGAAGGTAGTATACAGACCTATCTACAGTACAAACCGTATCGTTTTATGCGGACGGCCATATACGGAATAACCATTTGAAGGGCGGGCATCTTTGTCCGTCCTATTAGTTTGCTTATAGGAGGTGTATCGTGAAATGTCCATAAAACACGAAGAAAATGATGTATATATTATTCCGCCAAATTTCATCGAAACCGGAACCATCTTTGGCGGCACTATTAAGCTCAGGAATGCTGCGGAAGCGGTCATTCTTTCACTGCTTATCGGGGTTCCTGTCTTTCATCTTCCGGTAACATTAACCACAAAGATTATCATAGCCTGCCTTACGGTTCTGCCCGCAGCACTCTTTGCCGTCATCGGAATTGGCGGCGAAAGCCTTTCATCCTTTGTCATCAATTTCTTCATTTACCTGAAAAACCGCCGTATTGTAGGTATCCACGAAACGGAGGATGAGCCTACAGAAAACAGCCATTCCTCAAAAGGGAAAAAATCTGTTAAAAGACCGGAGAAGAAAGTCAGACCAAAGAAAGAAAATTTTGCTGAGGAGTTCGGACAGCATAAAGAACGCAGGGCTTCCAGACAGGCTGCCGCACAGACAGAAAACAAGCACCCCGGAAAGCATCCTGTCCGTGAAGAACCGGAGGCTCCGCTAATCAATCCGGCAGCCGCTTACCTGCCCATCCGCAAGATAGAAAATGGCATTGTCTACACCAAAGACCACCGCTATGTGAAAATCGTGGAGGTCATCCCCATTAACTTTCTTCTGCGCAGTGCAAGGGAACAACGCAGTATTATCTATTCCTTTGTAAGCTACTTAAAAATCAGTCCCGTAAAGCTGCAATTCAAGGTATTGACCAAACGTGCGGACATCAACCGGCATCTGGAATCCATAAAGGAAGAAATGAAACAGGAAACAGATGAACGCTGCATTGCCCTGCAAAAAGACTATGAAAACCTGATTCGCCGTATCGGCTCCAAAGAAGCCATTACCCGGCGTTTTTTTATTGTCTTTGAATATGAACCCTTTACCAATACCCGTGGCAATGAGGAAGCGGATGCCATTTCCGCTCTTACCACTGCTGTCCGTACTGCCAAGACCTATCTCCAGCAATGCGGCAATGAACTTCCCCTTCCTGACAATGAAGATGAGATGGCAACGGAAGTATTCTACAATATCCTAAACCGCAGAACCAGTGCATTCACGCCATTAAGTGTACGCATAAATGAAGTAATCGGTCAGTATATTAACGCCGGCAGACGGGATGAAATCGACAATATTCCCGCTACAGAGTTCATGGCTCCGGAAAAAATTGACTATACCCACGGAAGCTATGTAGTCATGGACGCTGTGTATCACTCCTATCTTCTGGTTCCCTCTGACGGCTACCGTTCTCAGGTGTGTGCCGGATGGATCTCCCTTCTTGTCAATGCCGGCGAAGGGATAGATGTAGACATTTTCTTTGACAGACAGCCTAAAGACCGTATCCAGCAAAAACTGGGCCAGCAGCTTAGGATCAACCGCTCCAAAATCAAAGAGACTTCTGACACCAACTCCGATTTCGATGATTTGGACAGTGCCATTCGCTCCGGCTACTTCCTGAAAGAAGGACTGGCCGCAAATGAGGATTTCTATTACATGAACATCCTAATTACCATAACCGCTGACAATCTGGAAGAACTGGAATGGCGCATCAGTGAGATGAAAAAACTCCTGCTTTCTCAGGACATGGAGGCTGTCACCTGTAATTTTAGGCAGGAGCAGGCACTCCTTTCCGCTCTGCCGTTAGTATCTTTGGAAAAGAAGCTGTTTGAACGCTCCAAACGCAATATCCTGACCACAAGCGTTGCCGGCTGCTACCCTTTTACCTCTTTTGAAATGTGTGATGATAACGGCATTCTGCTGGGCGTAAATAAGCATAACAACTCGCTGATTATTGTAGATATTTTTAATTCCCGTGTTTACAAAAATGCAAACATGGCGATCCTCGGCACGTCTGGAGCCGGCAAAACCTTTACCATGCAGCTCATGGCACTGCGGATGAGAAGAAAGAACATTCAGGTCTTTATCATAGCCCCGCTAAAGGGACATGAGTTCCACCGAGCCTGCAGCAATATCGGCGGGGAATTTATCCAGATTTCCCCGGCTTCCAGAAACTGTATCAATGTTATGGAAATCCGGAAAGTGGATTCCTCCGCAAATGATATTTTAGACGGTCCTCAGACGGAAAAATCAGAGCTTGCGGCAAAAATACAGCGGCTGCACATTTTCTTCTCCCTGCTCATACCCGACATGACCCATGAGGAACGGCAGCTGTTGGATGAAGCTCTCATTCAGACCTATAAGCAAAAAGGGATTACCCACAACAACGAAAGCCTGTATGATCCCGAACATCTGGAACATTACCGTGAAATGCCTGTGTTGGAAGATGTGTTCAATATTCTGAAAGCCAATCCTGACACCAGAAGGCTTGCCAACATTATGAACCGTCTGGTACATGGTTCTGCCTCCACCTTCAACCAGCAGACCAACGTCAATCTGGATAACAAATATACTGTGCTTGATATTTCCGAACTTACCGGCGATCTTCTGACCGTAGGTATGTTTGTTGCTCTCGACTATGTTTGGGATAAAGCAAAGGAAGACCGCACCATGGAAAAATCCATCTTTATTGATGAGACATGGCAGCTTATCGGAGCTGCATCCAACCGCCTTGCGGCAGAATTTGTCCTTGAAATTTTCAAAATCATCCGTGGCTATGGTGGCTCTGCCATCTGTGCAACGCAGGACTTAAATGACTTCTTTGCATTGGAAGATGGCAAATATGGAAAAGGAATCATCAATAACTCCAAAACAAAGATTGTCTTAAATCTGGAAGATGAGGAGGCAATGCGTGTCCAGTCCATTCTGCATCTGTCCGAAGCAGAAACCATGGCAGTTACCCACTTTGAACGTGGCAACGGTCTGATTTCCACCAACAATAACAATGTCACAGTGGAGTTCAAATCCTCCGAATTGGAAAAAGAACTGATTACAACAGACCGCATGGAATTAAAGAAGCTGCTGGAGAAGGAAAAACAACGCAAGGATCTGGCTCAGGCAATCTAATACATACGCAATACATAAAGATTACGCAGAGCGCTTATCTATGCAAATGCTTCCTGCAATCTTTATGTATTGTTTAAGTACGGAATAAGTACAAATCAGTTTCTACCTATAATAAGGAGTTAAGTGCGAAAATAAATTTTCACACGACAATTTGAGTCTGCGCACAGCTTGACTCAAAATTGCTTTATGCGCAAAGAACAGCGCAGAAATGAGGATTACCATGAACATGAAAAGTAAGGAACACGAAAACCATCTGGCAGAAATAGCACATCTGCTCTCTATGTACCAGACGCTTTCCCTTGCGCAGCTTGCAAAGTTGTATCCGGAATTGCCAAAAACAACGCTTTTTTCCCTGATACGGCGTTTGGAAAGAGCCGGACGGCTTACCTATTCCCCTGAAACGGATATGGTATTGCACACCAAAGACAGTATTCCAAATGAAGCACTTTCCACTGCTTTCTGGGTACTGTTAGATTTCAGATCGGAGATTACCTATCATACGGTCAGCGAGTTTCCGGTTTCACTGACCTTCTATACACAGACAGATTCCTATGATGTCATTTATGTACCGGAAGAAAAGGAATTACTTATCAATCATGCCCTGTCCGCATATCCGGAGGACGCTCCCCGCCGTCTGGTAATTGTGAGCCACTCCGGGCAGATACCACTGATCAACTTTCCGGGAATTGCCGCTTTCTGCACAGTGACAGATACCGGACAGGTACAATATTACAAAAAGCAAGGAGTAACAGACAGTTAATGAACCGATATACTTTATCCTCCCGTCTGACACGGATACAGGAAGAAATACCGAAGCTTTCCAACACCATTGATGCCATGAGAATCACAGATACGGAAGTTTACGGGAAAAATTATGAAGAACTCAGTATGGATGCGGCGCTCAGAGCAGAACGGATTGCCTGTTCTTTGCGCAACCTGATTTTTGCTGCCAACCTATTGGAAAAACCGCTCTTAATGGAAAAAACCGCCGAAGTGCATGGCATTACCATCCGCCATAAGGCTGACCGTGTAGAGATTACGCTGCCGGGATTATTACCCAAACGAACCAAACGTGTCAATACAACTTTTTTGACTGACCCTTTATATGCAAGCCTGCAGGCATACACCAGCTCACACGATCTGCCTCACTTTAAGGAATGTGTGGTGTGCTTTACCCATGTTTTTGACCGTTCCCTTCCTTCCAGAAGGGTCAGGGATTATGACAATTTAGAGTGTAAGCAGATTCTGGATACTGCTGCATGCTTTTTAATGACAGATGACAGCGGACTACTCTGTGATGCCTACCACACTACCATATTCGGAGATACAGACTGTACGATTCTTACCATTATGGATACGGACAGCTTTCCGGAATGGCTGAAAGAAGCTAAAGCAAAGGAAAATAACATATCGGATTTTTAAACTTTTTTCCAAAATATTTTCCGACTATGGTAAATTTCCCGTTTCATCCATAAAAACAGCGGTTTTGGGACCCCATGCCCGCCGGATTTTTTACCGGAGTTTCAGGCGGGTATGGTAAAAAATATGTTTTCCGCTACCTGCTGCTCCTACCACGTCAGAAGGGAGGTATTCATCTTTGGATACTACAACCAGTGCTTACCGACTGCTTACCCTGATTGCCTTATCAGGTGAATGCAGCGTAGATGTCCTATCCTATATGGGCATAAGTACAAGCTATGGGGAAAAACTCATCACCCGGTTAAAGGAAGAAAACTTAATCAAAACCCATTACCGGGACCGGCTTAGGGGATACAGACTTACCAACAAAGCAAAACAGCTTCTGCTACAGGAAAATCCTGACCGGTTCTCTTTCTATTTAAGCGGAAACAGCGATACCAACCGTCCACGAAGCGATTATCCACGAAGGCTGCGCCTTCAGCAGACATCCATTGTCTACGCTATGCTACTTCATGCCGGCATTCCCCTTTTTCGGGATGAAAAACCGTTTCTGTTCCGGAATGGCACGCAAGGCCTGCAGGACTTTTCCCCGCTGGTCTTTTATCACTCCAGGGAAATCAAAGAGATTGGCACGGAAGCGGTTAAGATTAACAACTCAAGGACTATCGGCATACTGTTTGCACCCCACTGCATCTATGCCCTGTTCTATACGGGCGATGCTCTTTTAAAGTGGGAATATCGGACGGAACTGAAAGTCAAGACCATGATAAACTACCATATCAGCCGTGGGGTCTTAAACAGGGAACATATCTCCCCTGCATACCACCCGGATACTCCCATCAAAGCCCTGCTTATCGGTACAGATATGGATACCTCGCTGAAATTATTAAACAGCACCGGCGGGTTTCAGAAAAGTTACTTCTATCTGGATGCCAGCTTTGACTATTTCCATTTTATTCCGGCTTCTCCTGCCGGTGAAACCACGCTCCGCCTGCTCTGCTCCCCGCAGCTTACAGATGCACTGCGGACACTGTTACTATCTGACCTGCAGCCGCCCTGTCCTGATTACGGACTGGAGCATGATGCCACTTCAGATGGACTACCGGTTCTCCTCGCCTTTGACTATGATATGCTGCGCCTGTCCAGGTTCCGCACTGCCCTATCCTTTCACGGACTCTGCGGACACCTCATCTGCTTCAATTTTCAAAAGCAGGTACTGCAGCAATATTTTGGAGATACCGTAACCATAGAAACCATAGACCTAAACAAATTTGAAGGGAGGTTTTTCAACTGAAACTCTTAGCGGACAAAAAGAAACTGCTCTGTCTGTGCCTGGTTCTGCCGATACTGCTTCTGAGCCTTGCGTATGCAGGCGGATATGTATCCCAGTTTATCATCAATTATCAGGTATGGACTTCCTCCGGAGGTACCCCCGGCAACGGAACTTCCCCGGAATTTCCATCTGCCTCTTTGGGCTCCTGTATCAAAGCACTCACCGTATTTCCATACAGCCTGTATGGAATTTTTTTATGTCTGGCTGTTTTCGGACTGTTAATCTTTATGGTAATGCGCATGGGCTTTGGCACAAAAGGTACTTATGACAGGGAGCGCAACCTTACCTATTCGGATAAAGGGACCTATGGAACTTCCGGTTTTATGACAGAGCCTGAGATGCAGGAAGTGCTGGAACTGGTATCGGATATTGAGAAAAATCGTGGTGTCATACTGGGAAAACTATATGGCAAAGCGGTCTGCCTGCCGGAACGGACACGCATGAACCGTAATGTGGCAGTCTTTGGTGCCAGCGGCAGCATGAAAAGCCGTGCTTATGCAAGAAATGTGGTATTCCAGTGTGTGAAACGTGGGGAAAGCCTCATCATTACGGATCCAAAATCAGAACTGTATTCCGATTTGTGCCTTTACCTGCAGGAAAATGGCTATACCGTGCGGGTATTCAATCTCATCAATCCGGAAAACTCAGACAGCTGGAACTGTCTTGCAGAAATTGACGGACAGGAAATCATGGCTCAGCTGTTCTGCGATGTCATCATCCGGAACACCGGCTCCGCCAAAGGAGACCATTTCTGGGACAATTCAGAGATGAATCTGCTAAGAGCACTGGTTCTATATGTAGACCAGGGATTCCCACCGGAAGGTAAAAACATCGGACAGGTCTACAAGCTTCTGACCATGAATTCCGAAAAGGAACTGAACAGTCTGTTTGATATGCTCCCGGTTACCCACCCTGCCAAAGCTCCCTACAATATTTTCAAGCAGGCATCCGACACCGTGCGCAGCGGTGTCATTATCGGACTGGGTACCCGCCTTCAGGTGTTCCAAAACAAGCTGATCCGCCAGATAACCAGCTACAACGAAATCAATCTGACACAGCCGGGACAGGAAAAGTGTGCCTATTTCTGTATTACCTCAGACCAGGATTCCACCTTTGACTTCCTATCCTCCCTGTTTATGTCCTTTGTCTTTATCAAGCTGGTTCGATATGCGGACAAATACGGCGAAGGCGGAGTTCTTCCTGTTCCGGTACATATTCTGGCAGACGAGCTGGCAAACGGCGGCTGCACGATTGCAGACCTCACTAAGAAAATCAGTACCATCCGTTCTAGGCATCTGTCCATCAGCTGTATCTTCCAGAACCTGCCACAGATGCAGAACCGCTATCCCTTAAACCAGTGGCAGGAAATTATCGGCAACTGCGATACGCAGCTGTTCTTAGGATGTACGGATGAGATGACTGCTGAATTTATCTCAAACCGCACCGGAGAAGTGAGTGTGGCTGTTTCCAGTCAGGCAAAGCAGTTAAATACCTGGCGGGTATCCGATTACACACCGGAATACCGGGAAACCCATTCCATCGGAAAGCGTAAGCTGATGACTCCGGATGAAGTCCTTCGTCTGCCTTTGGATCAGGCCCTCATCATCCTGCGAGGTCAGAAGGTACTGAAGGTTGGCAAATACGATTATACCCTTCACCCGGAAAGCCAGAAGCTCAAAGCCACCCGTGCAAGCGACCATGTTCCAGCATGGCGGCAGATTCCTGAGACGGAAGAAGCGGACTTTACCAGTCTGATTAAGCCAAAACCCAAAAAAGCAAAGGCTCCCAAAAAGGGCAAAGCCCCTTCTGTACCGGAAAATCCGTTTGCAGATGTTCCGGATGACCTGCCATCCCTTTTTCCACCGGACGAGGAATGTACCATAGTAGCAACCGACAAAAAATCTATCATGTCATAAATCAAACGAAAAGGAGAATAACACTATGCCTAGAAAAACAACAAAAACGGAAGAAAACGTAACGATTGATGCAGCTGTAACCATGCAAACGGAAAGCACCTCACAAAGCTCCCTTCCTGAAGCAGGTGAAACCTCCACCACTCCTGCAAAGAAGGCTGCTCCTTCCTCCATCCTGACCTTAACAGCTGATGCAGATGTTGAGACACTGGAAAATAAGGAAGATACCATCTGGCATGAACTTCAGAATGCCCACCGCACCCGCAAGGTCTTAACCGGAAGCTTAGGCGGTATTGAAAAAATGGAAGGCGGAGGAACCATTGCTGTGATCTATTACAAGGAAATGCGTGTGGTAATCCCGCTTGCAGAAATGATGATCAACCTCGTAGAGGATGAAACCCATAACTACGGGGAACTGGTTCAGAGACAGAATAAGATTCTCGGAAATATGCTCGGATGTGAAGTTGACTTTATCATCAAGGGACTTGACAATGCTAGCCGCAGCGTAGTAGCCAGCAGAAAGGATGCCATGCACAAGAAGCGTCAAATCTTCTACCTTCCTGATGCCAACGGCAACTCCCGTGTCTGCGAAGACCGAATCGTGCAGGCGAGAGTAATCGCCGTTGCGGAAAAGGTCGTGCGTGTGGAAATCTTCGGAGCGGAATGCTCCATCCTCGCCCGTGACCTGTCATGGGACTGGCTTGGGGACGCCACAGAAAGCTTTCATGTGGGAGAACAGATTTTGGTCCGTATCCTCAGCGTGAAGATCAAATCCCTTGAGGACATTTCCGTGAAGGCAGATGTCAAAAGCGTGAACGGCAACACCAGTAAGGCAAACCTTGGCAAGTGCAAGATTCAGGGCAAGTATGCAGGCGTTGTCACCGACATCCACAAAGGCACCGTCTTTGTTCGCCTTCACATCGGCGTCAATGCTGTGGCTCACAGTTGCTATGATAACCGGATGCCCGGAAAGAAGGATGAAGTCAGTTTTGTCGTCACCAGGATTGATGAGGACCGGAATGTGGCGGTCGGGTTGATTTCGAGAATTATCAGACAGAATTTTTAAAACTTGCACTTACATAAAAGGGGGCATATCATCAGTGCGACAGCCCCTTTCTTTATGTAAGTATCCATTCTCTCTCATAAATATATTTATTCTTGATATGCTTCTGCTTGTAAAGAATATAATTCCTTATATTTTCCTTCTTTTTTCATTAGTTCCTCATGCGTTCCAAACTCTATCAATTCACCATCTTCAATTACTAAAATTTGTTCTACCAATTTAATACTGGAAAATCTATGGGTAACAAGTATACACATTCGATTACTTTTCAAATTTTTAAAATTATCAAACATATTCGATTCTGCCACAGCATCTATAGCCGCAGTCGGCTCATCTAACACTATAATAGATGAATTTTTCATATAACCTCTTGCAATTGCTATTTTTTGCCATTGTCCCACAGACAATTCTTGTCCCTTTTTCCATTCTTTTTGAAGTTTTGTAGAAAATCCCTGTGGTAAATTTTTTATAAAATCATATGCTCCTGAAAACTCTGTTGCTTTGATCAATTCGTCTTTACAAACATTTTTTTTGTATGCAACTAAAATATTTTCATTTACAGTTAAAGGATATTTAATAAAGTCTTGAAACACTGCACTTACATATTCATACATTGATTTTTCATTTATATCATATAAATTTACTCCATCAACTAATATTTCTCCATTAGTAGGTTCATAAAGCCTTAACAATAATTTTAATAATGTTGTTTTTCCAGAACCATTAAGACCGACCAGCCCATAGGTTCTATTAGATAAAAATGTAAAAGAAAAATTTTTTATTACATAATTATCAGTATATGGATATTTGAACCATACATTTTTGAATTCAATCTTTTTAAAGTTCTTATTAAATGTAATATTTTTATTTTTCTCTACATTATAATCTATTACAAAAAAGAAACTTTCCATATATAGGATATTTTCATATGTTTTTGAAATCATAGATAATGAATTTTTTACAGAACCTTTTAAATTGTCTATACTTTGAAAATATGAAATAAGACTACCTATTGTCAATTTTCTTTTATAAGATATAATAATTACTATCGCTTTAGTTATATATAAAAATATAGTATCAATTTCATGAATTAATAAACTTTTAACAAGAAAAGTTTTCCTGATTTTTTTATCCTGTTTGATATTTTCTTCTAAAATATCAACAATTTTTTTCTTTAAAAAAGGGTGTGCATTATAAATTTTTAATTCTTTAATATTTTCATATTTAACACATATACTCTTTAGAAAATTAGCAAATCTAATATTTTCGAATCTTTTATTAAAAATATCAAACCACTTTTTTAAAATCTTATTATTTAAACAAAAAATAGGCAATGTTGATAAGATACATAATATTATTATTATTTTACTAAATGATAATAGCATTATTATTATTCCGATTACGGTAACAATACTCTTTACTATTTGCATTAATGTTTGTAAAATACTTATACTTCTTTGATATGATTCATTAATTGCTTTTTGTACATAATTATAAATTTCACTATTATCAAAATCTTTCATTGCAAACAATTCGATTTTAGATAGTAATCGATTTGTTATCTGTAAATCTAAATATGATCCATATATATTTAGCAAATAATCTAATATTTCTTCCAAAAAAGTGGTAACTAAAATATTGAAAAAATATATACCTAAATTGAATAATATTATTCTCATATTTTGGACACTTTCATGCGATAATAAAATAGTTGCACTATCTATAAACTTTTTCCAAATGTAAATATTTATTGGCACCATAATACCCAATAATATATTGAGTGCTATTATAGCCATGAGATTAATTGGAGAAGCCGTATATAAAAGGTTGATAGTTTTATACAAAATATGTAATCTGTTTTTTTTCATTGTATCCCTCGCGCGTATATTAATAACCTAATAAAATCCAATAACTAGAATTAAACGTTTCGTTTTTTATTTGATTCACTTGACTTATACTTATTCGTTTCAAATCAGCTATTACCTTTTGAATATATTTTTCATCTAATAATAAACTTTCGCCATATACGAAATAATTTATTATATTGTTAATTGCATAATTCAAATCTACTAATGTATCATCATGCAGATGCTTAATAAACTCTTCTTTAGTACTTATTAAATCTTCTTCATTTATTTTATTATTTATTATAAACTGAACTACATCATTCATATTTTTGCTTTTATTTTCTAAACACAATATTTCATATAGATTTACATTACTAATTTTCTTTTTCATAAAATACACATTTAAGCCCAACTGATTTTCTATCTTTTTAATAAATACATGCTCAATTAATGCCATACATAAATAATATATATGCGTATTATTTCTAATCTGGAAATATGACTTTTGTTTATTATCATTTGATATCTTGCAAGTATGAATTCCATGTATATTATTATCAAATATTCTTTGAAAATTGTCTGTTTTATCTTTTTCTTTGCAAAAACTATCAATATTATGAGATTGTTTTAATAAAAAAACACATCGAAAATCACGATAGTTTGACCTCAAAAAATCTATTATCTCCAAATAACTTATTGAGTTAATCATTTTAATATTTCCAAGCGGAACATAATCAATCCTTTTATCTGCTATAAAAGAATTTACTTTTAAAGATTTTTTTATTTCATCTTTTCTCAGTTTACACTCCATAATAATTTCTTTTTTACTTTTCTCATAAAAAATATTTCCTTCTTCAGAGGTAATATCTTGAATATGTATTGCTTCAATAAGTTTTTGTAAATTAGTTTCACTTTCTGTAAATGTTATATTTATTACTGTATACATATAATCTGTATAACCAACACATCTAAAATTATCGTCTTTCACATTAGACATATACTGGCTACTCAATAATTTTATATAAAAATGTTCACACATATGACTTATCCCATTTTTCTTATTATCTCTATTTGCTCCACAATCTATATATATACATAAATTTCCAACCGGAAAATTTCCTTTGAAACAAATTACTTCTTTAGCTATATTATCTATCATCATTTCATAACCTTATCCTTCTTATCTTTTTGAAGAAGGGCTGAATTTGTTCAATTCAGCCCTTCTCGCAAACTTATGCAACTACATTATTATTGGCGTCATGGTTTGTCGTATTACCAGACTTGCAAGCACAACCACAGGAATTCCACGGCAACCATGTCCATGATTCTCCCTTATCGTAATTGTCTTCCGCCACGCTGCAATAACAATCGCAGTTATATGCAGCGTCTGTTCTGTCGTTCCTTGTTACTAAAGGATTCACAACTTTGCTCATATGGCATTCTCCTTTCTCTTTTTAGCTGCAGCTTTTATCTATTAATATCCTTTATGGATAAATAATAGTTACTTTAAATTAAAGAAGTATCTTTTAAATAATCTAATTTATCTGCATATGATTCCAAAAGAAAATGATATAAAACAAGATTTTTTTCTATTTCACGTCGTGTTCCTGCACAGTCAGTGTTATTTTCAAATCCCTCTTCATTGTATCTTCCTGCATAACACATACTACATAATCTAATTGCCCAACAAGTAGAACATTTTTTTAAAGACTTTTCACAATAATCATCAACGTAATACTTTTTTACACGTTCATATGAAATACCAATATCTACATTACCTATGCTCGGACACGTTCCAATTCTTTCACAAGGCAAAAACTCTCCATTTGTATTTACATATAATCTTCTGCTACCAGGTACGCAACAACCATTTAAAGGATATTGACCTGTTGGTTCATCATTTATGTATCTATCATTTATTCTTAACAAGCTTAATCCCATTCCAGACGTTTCGATAGAATGCTTATTTTCAATAGCCGCTCCTTCTATTACTTTATTTCTTTGCCAATTTCCCAATGGATCAATCTGATCTATGGTAGACCTATGATATTTGGGATTACTTTTTAACCTATTAATCCAATGACGATTATCTACACTTCCACTCGTTGGATACGATATGTTTATATTTGTATCTTCTGGCAAGAAATCTAATCCTTTAAAAAATGAATTTATCTCGTCTAGTTTTTCGTAAGTATACGGAGGTGCATAAACTACATTTAGTGATAAACTCTTTTTGCCCTTTTTTTTGTATGCTTCACAAAGAATTTTCAATCCATTAAAAGCATCTATAAAGCTTCCTGTCCCATCTACTTTTTTACGATATTCATTTTGAATCTCATTGGGTCCATCAAGGCTTCCCATGATATTAAGTTTCGGGATATTGGCAAAATATTGTGCCATCTCTTCGGTCATTAATGTCATATTTGTAGTAAATCCAAATGATATCTCTTTCTTATAAGACTCATTAATCTTAATACTATAATCAATTACTTTTTTCAGTAATTCATATCTTATTAACGGTTCCCCTCCATAAAATGTTATAGAAATTTTGTCTTTACCATGCGCAAAAAAATAATCAACTGCTTTCTTAGCCGTTTCAAAAGTCATATCTTCTTTATTAAATTCTCTATTATGAACATATGTATCATTATAAATACAGTACTTACATCTTAAATTACATTTCCCTGTTACTTCCAAAATTAATTGCTCTAAACAATTATCTAATAGATATTTTAAATTCTCAAAATGATTTGGTGTATAAAGCTTATCCGGCTTATATGCTTTTAAAAGATTCTCTCTAATACATAATGTTAGCAATTCATATAAATTTTTCTCATTTATTTCAAATTGATTAGAGAAATTTTTTACATTAATCTTTTTTTCAGTAAACCATATATTAAAAATATAGTAATCTTCATCATCTAATTCGATCACCTTTCCGGTACCAGTATCATAGAAATAATTATTTTTTTCTGTTGAAAATAATTTTCCCATACGTCCAATATCTGAAGTATTTACTAAATTAATAATTCTTTTTAACTCCTCCCATAATTGATTATCCAATCTCATTTCTATCCCTCCATACGCGTTTTTTAAATAATACCACTTTACTAATAACTTTCTTAGCTTATGTCAAAAATAGTCGATTATCTGTAAATTTCCCCGTATAATAATTATTTTCATTATTTTTTGCCTTAATTATTTCACACAAAGGGATACGGAACGCTCCGTTCCGCTCCACTGGTTTTTCTCTGCGAACCACCAGTTTGCTTTTGGGAGCCACCCTTATGTATTACTTTTTAACCTCCAATAAGCGGTGTGGACATATCGGTCAACGACTTCCACCTGCACGATGCTCCATAAGTTCAAAAAGAAAATACAATTCACTTTCCGATACATCTGTTACCATCCATTCATCAAAAAAAGTATATTTTCCTATATTTGTAAGCGTTCTCTTCTGTTGCCCAGCAGTGCCAGCGGTATCTCTATACTCCATCAGGAGACATAAAGCCGGATGTATCTAGTCTTGATCTTGCACAGGCCGACCTGTTTTCCAAAAGCGCAGATAAGGTATATTTCCCCCGAACCAGTAATACCTTGAAAAATAATGCTCTGATAGGGCGCAACATACTATAGTTCCATATTACCCCTGCCCTCATAATACAGACCATGCATATCCGCTTGGGGGGAAGCGAAACTTTGTGTTTTTGATGAAACGCTGTATCCTGTCACTACATTTTTCCTGATATACATAATCGGTGAGCCACCACATCCGCTCATCAAAAGCTAACGCAATGGTTACCGGTCAGACTGCTGGTGTTCACGTCTGCTGACGAATTTCCTTATATTTAGTTCCTGAAGCACGCCATGTTTCTTCATTAATCATCTCTCCCCTCCGTAATAGCCATTTCTGAGCAGATACTCTATAAGGTTGTCGCCCTTTATAACAGCGTTCTTTTTCAAGATAAATTTCATCTTGATTGGAAGACAGAATCAAATTGAAATGATGGTAATGGGTCTTCTTAATCCTTTGTGTTATGGCGAATTCATAGACAGCTTCCAAATGTGCTTCTGAATACTTGTTGTTTAATCGTAGCATTGCCAAAGTCTTTGATGCGTGTATCGTCCCACGGCGAAAGCCTGAACTTATCCAGCATATCTTTGGCATAGATAGAATACTGGTTTTGACAAAATTCTTCATTACGAAATTTTGAAATGCTAGCAGTAGTAATCTTTCCGACAGTCCACTCTACAAGCGCTTCTCGCTGCAAAGACGTTTTGGAATCTTCCTCATGTTAAAAACGCTGCAAAGCGTACAACAAAACAAAAAAGCAAATCACACTAAATGACTTGCTTTTTAAAGAATTTTTACAACATCTGTTTTATGCTCTCACTTATTTTCCTGGAATCCTTTTATTTGTCGAATATAGCATTGGACACAACAAAATGATTCCTATGAGATATATAATAAATAATAATTCTACCGCCCCTATTATTTGAATACCTATATCATATAAATTAAAATATGATATTGCTACATTTAATTGCAGAAGTTGATCTGGCAAAAGACCTAATAACTTTGCCACTATATAATTACTACTACTATTTAAAAAAGATGGAATAAAAACTACAATAAACGGTACGATTACAGCTAATACCGCAGACTTAGTTTTCACAGATACCAGCATTGTCAAAAGTATTATAAAAACTGTTCCTATATATCCACCAAACATAACAATTAAGTACTCTTGTAAATAAGATATATTATAAAAACTTTTCCAACCAGCCATACTTGTTTGTATTTTACAATATGCTCCATCAGCACCTAATACGCCAAGTACAACAGCAGAAAATACTATCATAACCCCCCAATATATTATAGTTGTTATCCATATTCCGGCTTTTATTTTTGCTAAAATTGCTCTATCTCTTCCATGCATAGCCGAAAAAAAAATTGATTCAGCTTTTAATTGTTTTTCTGAGGGGAAAATGTTTGATACTAAAAACCCCAATACAAATACCATAATCATTAAAATAGTTGGCGAATTTTCTAATAATTGTTTCCAACCATCTGCAGCTTCATAGTATAGTGGCACTTCCAATGATTCATATTGAGCAATCAAGTATTCTTTTTCTTCTTCCGAAAATTGATTATTTGCATCTGTATTTAACCATTCTTGTAAATTTAAGATTCTGTTACTATAAAACTTTTCTGCGTCTTCTGCCTTCAAATTATCAGGAATATAATAATCATACTCTCTAAATTTCCCATAAGAATATACCATTAAACTTCGTATATCTGATATTCCTTGTCTCCATCCATAAGCAATATTATTTTGCTTTACATCTTCTGATCGGTACTCTTGAGTATTAATAATTCTGTTATTTTCAGATATTACTTCTGCAATTTTTTCTTCAGTCAGATAACCTGACCAATTATTTTTTTGTCTTTTTAATTCTTGAATCGCATGTATTCCAATCGTAGTTTCACCATTTTCATTTACAAACTTTATATCCTTAATGGATATATAACATGTAACTCCTAAAATAAACATTAAAAAGATACATGCAAGTTTGCTACTCAACTTTACAAATACTTTTTTAATCTCAAAATACAACATCTTCTCCACCAACTTTCTCTCCAAAATAGTATAAGAATACATCTTCTAGCGTTATTGCTTGTTCTTTTGCATTAATAAATGGTTTATCATTAGAAAGCACTGTCATCTCTACCATGTCGCCAAAAGTTTTAATATTTACCACTTTGTAATTTTTTATAAAATTATCCTGTTCAAATTTATTGATTTGAAAGTTCCAAACTTTAATTGGAAGTTCCTTTACCGCCTTTTCAGGGGAACCCGCATACATAATTTTTCCTTCTTCCATAAGTAAAATTTCATTTGCAATATTCTCTATATCTGAAACAATATGAGTAGAAAGTAGCACTAATCTCTCCTGCGAAAGTTCACTAATTAAATTTCGAAACCTTATGCGTTCATTTGGATCAAGTCCAGCCGTTGGTTCATCTAATACAAGAATTTTCGGATTATTTATCATTGCTTGTGCTATTCCTACTCTACGTTTCATCCCCCCTGATAAATGCTTCATTTTTTTATTTTGAATATTTTTTAACCCTACTTGCATTAACAACTTATCAATTATTTGCTTTGATAAGTTAGGTCGCATTCCTTTTATTGATGCAATATAAAACATATAATCTTTTACTGTAAAATCTGGATAATATCCAAACTCTTGCGGTAGATATCCTAATAGATTTCTATACTTTGCCCCCATTTCAAAAATATTTCTGCCGTTACATGTTATATTACCTGAGGTTGGTTGCAATAATGTACATATCATTCTCATTAATGTTGTTTTTCCAGCCCCGTTTAATCCTAACAAACCATATACCCCATTATGCATCGTATATGAAATATTGCTAATCGCTTTTACGTTATTGAAATTCTTTTCCAAATTTTCTATTTTTAACTCCATATTAATCTCCATTCCGCTGCATTTGGTTGGCGGCACAAATAGTAATTTTCGCATTATAATCGACTTAATTATTAAGCAAAGGTTTTTCAAATTTTAAAGTATTATAATATAAATAGTACAACAATTTTTCTACTTGTAAAAATTCCGAAAATTACTGACAAAATTTCTTGTGACTAATTAGTCACATTATAGCATTTTTATATATAATAAGCAATACCGTATTCTCATACCATTTTTTATCTATTATTTTTCCATTGGCACAAAACTTTCCCAACTTGGCACAGCTTTGCGATTTACATGGTAAATCCCCTATGTTAAAATGGGTATCGTGAAAATTCATACATACCAGAAACGCAGGAACGAAGCACACCCCGGCTTCTCCTGCGTTTTTTATGTTCAGGAGGTGACATTTTGAAAAAAAGAATCCGGCGGTTGCTGCTGTCCGAAAGAGGCGACTCCTCATATATCAGCAGCTTTGTCTACATTCTGGTGGTGGCGATTATGATTGCTTTCATCATCAACGTGTTCCATATCATATCCGTAAAGCAGGAAATGGATCACATTTCAGATCAGCTGGTCAAACAGATCCAGCTAAACGGTGGCAAAAGCAGCGATACGGACGCTCTGTTCAACTATCTGGCAGGTGAGCTGTCTGAAGTATCCGGTCTGACTTATCAGGTAACCAGCTCCGGCAGCACAGACCGCATCCAGATTGGCACGCCCTTTTATGTATCTGTAACCGGACGCTGTTATCTGGGGGGCTTTTGGAAATTCAATCTGGTTCCCATCAACATCCGTGCCCAGGGAGCCGGCGTCAGTGAACACTACTGGAAATAGGAGGTCCCATGAAAAAGAATTTACTGAAAAATGAACGCGGGGAACTGTCCTATTTCTCCGTATTCGTCATACTGGCTGTAAATATGCTGCTCTCCTTCCTGCTGCTGTTTGCCTCCGTCAAAATCAACTGCATCAATATCCGTAATGCAGCTAAAATGGAGCTGAATAATGTCAGCGCAAGAATCTATGCAGATACCTTCCATTCCCAAAGGGAGGCAAACCTGGATTCCTATATGGCAGACCTTCATTTAAGCTCCGCCTATCAGGATGCGCTGCGGACCGGGTTCATCAATGGGCTGGAGGAACGGATTGAACTGAGCAATGACGACTATACTGTAAGCAACATCAGCCTGCAGTTCCACCAGTATTCTGACAAGATTGAATATGTGGTGACCTGCGATGCAACCTTCCGGATACGGATGTTCGGGGAGCTGTTTCCACCCATTACTCAGCATATAACGCTGACCGGTTCCCACAATACCAAATACTGATAAAAATATGTTTGCTTTTCCATCCCTGCTGCGTATATAATTGTCGGAAGGAAATCAAGCACGAGCAAAGCGAGTATTTGATTTCACCCGACAAATTAGCGATAAAATCGTCAGATTTTAGAGCATTATGCCGCCAGGCATGATGTAGCATTAGCAGGAGAACAGACGAAAGGAGTTCTTTATTATGAAAAAGAAAGAAAATCAGAACAACACCAAAAAGACACTTACCATCTGCGGATTATCCGCACTTTGTATTGCAGCCCTTGCAGGCGCATATCTGTTAACCAGAGAACCTGACACCGAATTTGTTCCCGCTTCCACAGAAACCGGCTCCCTAACTGATTCCTGGGAGGAAAACACAGATGTTTCCCTTCCCGCTGTTACGGATTCGGAAAGTACACAGGTTACGGGCAGCTCCTCTGACCAGACACAGACAATCATCTCAGAAGATGAATCCGGTTCTGTTTCCACCTTATCTGACAGTTCCTCCAAAGAGGAGGCGGCATCTGAAAAGCCTACGGAAAAACCGGAAACCACGGATGACACCACCAATCCGGACAAGCAGCCGGAATACGGAAATGATGTACCCCAGTCCACCAATCCGCCTGCTGAGGCCCCGGACAACACAAGCCCTTCCAGTCCTTCTGCCGGAGAGAATGCCAATGCAGATGAACATCCCGGTCAGGTCTACGACCCCGTGTTCGGCTGGGTAACTCCAAGTGATGTACAGCAGGATACCGTGGACAATGACGGTGACATCAACAAACAGATCGGCACCATGGGAGGCAACTAAACAGAATAACCGCAATGGAAGACATGGTTTTTGCACCATGTCTTTTTCTTTTGCCAAAAAGGAGAATCATAACCATGAAACAAATCCGAAAAATAATTTTTCCACTTTTGCTCTCGCTGGTGCTTGTTTTATCCACAGGCATCACCGCTTTTGCTGCAGGAGACGGCAACATAGACGGAGGCGGCGGTGGAATGGGAAGTGGAACTGCCACAGATGTCTGGCACGGGCAGGATGGAGTACGGATTACTGTCGTTACTTCAGGCGGCAATGTAGTATCCACTCCTTTTGACCTGAGCAATTCCAACATTTCCGGCAGCATCCTTCACTTTGGCAAGGTAAGCAAGCTTCAATATTCCGCTGGAAATTCCCTTTCTCTTGGAAGCGGAACTTATTCCTGCTCCAAACCCGGCGTTGCACTGCCCCGCATCATCAGCGGCACCAGTTCACGGGCAAGCATTGAAGCTATCAGGCGGTATTTCTGCTCCGAGTATGCGGCACAGCTTGTTTCCGACAAGACGGGTATTTCCTTTGACGACCTGATTTCGGGAGACTACAAGCTTGTGATTGAACCCATTGCCTACTTTACGCATGGCGGCCGCAACTATGCCATGACTGCAACAGAGGCTGCCTTGTATAACCAGATGTCCGGCGGCACCCTGCGCAGCAAGATGCCCTCCCTGACCCATCAGAATCTTCCACTGTCCATTTTTCTGGAGACAGCCGACTTAGGCTATCCTGCATGGACGGGAACCACCAGTGGCAAGGTATCCGACTCGGATATTCTTTCTGCTCTTGGCATTGGTATCGTAAGCTACCGGGATGTCCCGGAAGCAGAGCTTCAGGCGCCGGATTACACCTACCGGGTGAATACGGACGTTATCACAAGCATTACGCTGACCACGACAGAGGAGGTCAACCCGGATGATCCTGCCAGCGTAACCTTCCATATTAACGGACGGGAATACACCGTCACGGATATTGTGATTCCCGAAAACGGCTCCCAGGTAGTCTGGGCAAAATGGCACACCCCGTCAGAGCCGACCACCCTTACCATCACTGTGTCGGTAAGCGGTGCTGCCACAGCCAAGACCAGCTTCGTGGCAAGGATTATTTCGCTGGAGGAAAACCTGCCGCCCGATCCGCTGGCAACCGATACCAACCCGCATTTTTCCACGCCTTCCCTGCCTAATAATCCTCTGAAACTGTCCGCCTCCTGGAGCGTATGGAGCGCCTCCTGGCACGCCAACTGGGAATGGGAAAGCGACTGGGACTGGGAAAGCGGCAGCCACGACTCAAGCTGTCCCGCCGACTGCTCCAGCAGCCACGGGCACTGGGTAGACAATGGTGAATGGGTAGATAACGGATGGTATGACTTTACCTCCACTTCCTATTCTGCCTCCCTGACCGGCAGCATGGAAATCCACCCGGACGATATTGTTCCCACTGCAGTCGGGGATACCATGAAAAGCGGCTACGGCATCAAAGAATCCGCCACGACACGTTTTTCTGCGAATGCTCCGGAAAGCCACTACGCTCCGGCCCAGACCGCAGTGTCCTATTTCCCGGAATTTTCCTACGACAACTACTGGCGGCTGTTATCCTGCAGCGGAGGAAATCCGGCGACATTTGCCTTTAAAGCAAATGAATACTCCACCTACGGAAGGAATGTGCATTTTACGCCGGTATGGTATCCGGACGGAACCAACTATACGGTTTATACCTATGTGATTGACGCATGGACGCCTTCGGGAATGCTTTCCCTCAACTTAAATGACGCCGTACAGATTCAGGGCAGTCTGTATGATGACTGGTACAGCAAGCGTGAGTAAAACACTGCTTCTTTACCGGCTGTTTACGGTTCTGCCGCTATTTTTCTTTGCCCTGTACGATTACAAACACCACAAGGTCTGCAATGCTGCCCTGCTTGCGTTCCTTCCCTGGTGTCTTTTTTATGTCCCGCTTTCCATCCTGCAGGAACCGCTTCTGCCGGACGCACTTGTTATTCTCACCGCAGTCCTCGGTTTTTTCTGCGGCGGGATGCTCCTGCTTCTCATCTCCATGGTTACAAATGAAAGTATCGGAGGCGGCGACATCAAGCTGGTGGCGCTGCTTGGCATCTGTCACGGGGCATCGGACATTCTGGAAATCCTTGTGACTTCCTCCCTGCTTGCCCTCATGCACCTGGGCGGCAGATCCTTTTTCCGGAAAAAGAAACCGGAACGGATTGCTTTTGTACCCTACCTGACAGCCGGATACTGTCTGACCACGCTGCTGCACTACTGCCTGTGAAAGGAGGCTTTATGAAACTGTTACTTATCCTTGCGGCCGGAGCCGTCACCATCCTGTTCCTGTCCGCAGTCATTACAACGGCTCTGTTACGGCAGACCCAGATATTTTTTGATCAAAACAGATAAGGAGACTACCTGATATGAAAATGAATAACCGCTTTATTTACGGCATCTTAAGCATTGTGCTTGCCGCAATCATCGCCTTCGTCGCAATTCCTGCGGTCACCAAAAAGACCAGCAGCACCTGCGAGATTGTCCGCATGAAGACCGCCGTGTCCCGTGGAACTGTCATTACTTCTGCAGATGTAGAGCTGGTATCCGTGGGAGGCTTTAACCTTCCGGATTCCACGGCCCGGAAAACAGAGGATGTTGTAGGCACTTATGCCGCTACTGACCTTTACCCCGGAGATTACATTCTTCCGGAAAAGGTGAGCAGCGTCCCGCTTTCCTCCGACCTTACGTTAAATGAGATTCCTGACGGCATGGTGGCGATTTCCATCACCACCCAGACGCTGGCGACAGCGCTTTCCGACAAGCTGCAGGGCGGAGACATTATCCGCCTGTATCACTATGATGACGACAACGTACTGGAGCCGGTAGCTGACATTCCGGAGCTTCGCTTTGTCAAGGTGCTCTCCGTGTCCGATTCCAAAGGGCTTGACGTGGATTACACCACGCCTCCCAATGAAGACGAGGAGCGCCAGCAGACCGCAACCATTACTGTGCTGGCAACCCCTGAGCAGGCAATGCTTTTGACCCGCTATGAAAACGAAGGCGTACTGCATGTTGCCCTCATCAGCCGGGGGAATGACGCCCTTGCCGCAGAGCTTCTGGAACGTCAGGCAGAAATTCTCACCACGCTCTATGGCGACGGTTCCGAAACAGAGGAAGAATTTCTGGAATCTTCCATGAACGGTTCCTCCGTGGATGCTTCTGCTGATGCCGCTGATACTTCCACGGAACCCTCTGAAGATACTACAGCCGAGAGCACGGAAACAGAATAGGGAGGTGCCGGAAGATGTCAAAAATTATCACTGTATGGGGCAACCCCGGATGTGGGAAGTCCTTGTTCTGCTGTAACCTTGCAAAGGTACTGACCGCCGGGAAGCAGAAAGCCCTTATCATCAACGCCGACTCCAGTACCCCCATGCTGCCGGTGTGGATGCCGGAGCGGATACTGGAAACAGGCGCTTCCATCGGCAACGTGCTGACCGGGCTGGAAATCAACAATGCACTGGTGGCAGAGCGTGTCGTAATTTTAAAGGAATATCCTTTTATCGGCGTCATGGGATATGCCGCAGGGGAAAATCCCTTCTCCTACCCGGAGCTGAAGTATGAAAAAATCAGGCTCTTTATCTCAGAGGCCTCGAAGCTTGTGGATTACATCATATTAGACTGCAGTTCCAACATGCTCAACTTCTTTACGCCTACTGCGATTGAAGCGGCAGATCTCACCGTCCGCATCATTACGCCGGACCTGCGGGGCCTGAACTATTTAAGGGCGCATAAGCCCCTGCTGACAGATGAAAAGTTTCATTATGACGGCCACCTGACCTTTGCCGGCCTTGCCCGTCCCTTCCATGCCATTGATGAGATGGACCATCTGATTGGCGGCTTTGACGGTCTGCTCCCCTACGCCAAGGAAATCGAGCGCTGCGGCACCAGCGGACAGATGTTCAAAGCCCTCGCTTACTGCAACCAGCGCTATATCAATTCCTTAAAGCTTGTCCGGGAACGTCTTGAAGAGGCAGATGCCAAGGAGGTTGTTTCTCCGGATGCCGATATCCATGCTCCTGAGACAGAACCGGAGGAAATATGGGACACACCAACAGACAGGGAAGAAATGCCGGATGCCGATGCTTTGGCAGAATCCGGAAGAAAGGAGAGAAAACACCATGGGCATGGATTCTTTAAATGATATGTTCTTTACCTCCACTGCTTCCGAGTCCCTGTCCTACGACCAGATTCTGGAGGACGTACAGAAATACTGTACGGAAAAGCACTCGGACAAGCTTTCCACGGAAGACAATCAGGAGGAAGCAAGAAAACTGCTGCGGGAATTTATTTTCCAGTATGTCATAAGCCGCTCTTACCGCATGGAGGGCATGACCACAGAAGAACTGTGTGACAGCCTGTATGAGGACATGGCCGGTATCTCCTTTTTGAAGAAATGGATTTACAAGCCGGGCATCGAGGAGGTAAACATCAACGCCTTTGACGACATCGAAGTGATTATGAGCGGCGGACGTTCCATGAAGATCCCGGACCGCTTCCAGTCTCCCCAGCACGCCATTGATGTTACCAGAAGGCTCTTAAACACCTGCGGCATGGTCATTGATGATACCATGCCCTCCGTCATCGGCTTTCTGGACAAGAACATCCGTATCTCGGTGGATAAGACCCCCATTGTGGATGCGGATGTCGGTATCAACGCTTCCATCCGAATCGTCAACCAGCAGACCGTTTCCAAGGAAAAGCTGATTGCTTCCGGCTCTGCCACAGAGGAAATGCTGGAGCTTTTAACCTGCTGCATCCGCTACGGCGTATCGGTCTGCATTGCAGGCAGCACCGGCTCCGGCAAGACTACTGTCATGAGCTGGCTGCTTTCCATGGTTCCGGATAACCGCAGGCTCATCACCATTGAGGAGGGCAGCCGGGAATTTGACCTGATCCGGCGGGACGAACAGGGACATGCCTTAAACAGCGTGGTACACCTGCTCACAAGACCCCATGAAAATCCTTCCCTTGACATCGACCAGAATCTTCTGCTGGAACGGGTCCTCAGAAAACATCCGGATGTCATCGGTGTCGGGGAAATGCGCTCCGCCAAGGAAGCCTTATCCGTAGCGGAAAGCTCCCGTACCGGGCATACAGTGGTCACCACCATCCACTCCAACTCCTCGGAATCCACCTACCGCAGGATGATGACGCTCGCCAAGAGAAAATACAATATGGCGGACGACATTCTGATGCAGATCATGGTGGAAGCCTATCCGATTGTGGTGTTCACCAAACAGCTGGAAGACGGCAGCCGTAAAATCATGCAGATTATCGAAGGGGAGGATTACCGGAACGGCAAACTGATCTACCGTCCCCTCTACCAGTATGATGTCATGGACAACCAGATGCTGGAGGATGGGAAAATCTCCGTCATCGGGAAACACCGCCGCCTCGGAGCCATTTCCGAGACGCTGAAAAAGCGGATGCTGGACAACGGCATCCCCGCAGGGAAATTAAAACCGTTCCTTGCAGAAAAAATACAGCCGCAAAAGAAAGGAGGAAATCAACATGCAATGGATTCAGCTGGCCATATTCCTGCTGCTGGTCAGCGGGCTTCTGACCTTATTTAACGTCCGATTCAATGACTTCCTGCACGTTCTGGCAATATCCGGGAAAAGCACCCTGCAGGATGATGTGGACGTACTGCTTGGCAAGCCTGCCAAGGGCTTTTTCAACCGGGAGACCCTTGAGGTGGAGCAGCTTTTAAAGGCAACCGGCAGGGAGGGGCGTTTTGCCATGGTAAAGCGGATTTCCATTCTGCTCTTTGCACTGGGAGCTGTGCTGGCACTCCTCATGGATAATCCCTTTCTGATTCCCACACTGGGTGCAGGCTTCGCCTTTGCCCCGGTCTGGTATCTGCGCTCCACTGCGGTAGCGTATAAAAAGCACCTGAATGAGGAACTGGAAACCGCCATTTCCGTCATTACCACTTCCTACTTGAGAAGCGGCGATCTGCTAAAAGCGGTGAAGGAAAACATTCCTTACCTGAACCCTCCGGTGAAGGCTCATTTTGAGGCATTTATCACAGAGTCGGAAATGCTCAATGCCAACATGATTTCCACCATCAACACGCTGAAGCTGAAGGTTCCAAACCGTGTGTTCCACGAATGGTGCAATACCTTAATCCAGTGCCAGAGTGACCGGAGCATGAAGAATACCCTGACCTTCACGGTGCAGAAATTCTCAGATCAACGGATTATCCAGTCGGAACTGGAGGCAATCATCAACGAACCGAAAAAGGAAGCCTTTACCATGATGTTCCTGGTGGCGGGAAACATTCCGCTTTTGTATGTGCTGAACCACTCCTGGTTTGAAACTCTGATGTTCTCCACTCCCGGCAAAATTACCCTTGCCGTCTGTGCAGCCATCATCCTGTTTTCTTTCACCAGAATCATGCAGCTGTCGAAGCCCATTGAATACGGGGCTTAGAAAGGAGTTGACTGTTAAATGACCGGATTACTGATTTTGATTGCGGCAGTTTTCACGAGCTTTGGTTGCTATCATCTGACCTGCGCCTTTGTGGATGTGCCTACCGCAAAGACCTCCAGAATGATGATGCTTGCCAGGAAACAGACCGGAACAGGGGAGGAAAAGCTTTTCGATGTATATCTGACCAAGATTGCAGAAAAGCTCTCCTTCCTGCTACGACTGGACCCCATCAAGCGCACCCGGCTGGAACTGACACTGAACATCGCAGGCATTCCCCTCTCCCCGGAGAGCTACACCATGAAAGCATTCCTCACTGCGGCAGCCACTGCCCTGTGCGGCCTGCCCTTTTTCTTCTTTATGCCGTTGATGGGAATCCTTGTCTTTGGACTCGCCATCGTGATGTGGTTTGCCACCTACTACAAGGCTCCCGACCTTGTGAAAAAACGGAAAAAACTGATTGAAGCAGAGCTTCCCCGCTTTGCCGTCAGCATCCAGCAGAGCCTTTCGGCGGACAGGGACGTCTTAAAGCTTCTGACTTCTTACCGCCGGATTGCCGGTCCCTACTTAGGGCAGGAGCTGGATACCACCATTGCGGACATGAAGACGGGCAACTATGAAAATGCACTGCTCCACTTCCAGAACCGTATCGGCAGCACCATGCTGTCGGATATTGTCCGGGGACTCATCGGAACCCTGCGGGGCGATGACCAGCAGATGTATTTTAAGATGCTGGTCTTTGATATGCGCCAGATAGAACAGAACAACCTGAAAAAAGAAGCCGCCAAGCGTCCGAAGCAGATGCAGAAATACTCCATGATGATGCTTTTCTGTATCCTGCTCATCTATGTGGTAGTGCTTTCCGTGGAAGTCATCGGCTCACTGGGCGCCTTTTTCTAATATTTCCGCCGGCGCTGCGAAGGAGGTGAGGTCCATGTAACATAATCCTGCAATATTTGTAACCCGTAAACCCCAAAATGAGGATAGTGTGAAAAGAACATCTAATGCTCACAGCAAAGGCTGTTTCGCAAAGAAGTTCTAAGTTTCACACAGGAAAAACGCAAAGGACAGCGTTTTTCATATCTATTTGAGCCGCTAAAGCGGCATGGAGATTTTTATGAGAAAATTACTTTCCCCCGCTGCCCTGTTTATTTACGCGGCAGCCATCACCACATTCATTATTCTTAAAATCAGGAGGAAAAAAGAAAACTATGCGTAAGCTTATGAATTCCGTAAAGACCAAGGCCGTCTGCGCTGCCGGGCGCGCAAAAGCCGCACTCTGCAATGAGAGAGGCGACTTCTACATCTCTGACGGTGTAAAGATCATTATTGCAGTGGTACTGGGCGCACTGCTTTTAGCTGCACTGACAGCGATTTTCAATGATACCGTTATTCCCCGTATCACGCAGGAAATTGAAGGGCTGTTCGGCTAAGCCGGAGGGCAGTCCTTACAGGGAGGTGATCACAATGGACGAACCTGCGTTAAATGTCAGCTATGAGACCATAGCCCGGTTCTTTGAAGCAGCGGAGGGCAACTACCGCAACGCTGTCTATGTAACCTGCAGCAGCTCCTGCCAGAGGGCGGAAGGCTGCCGGGATTTCCTTTTTATTCCCGGCGGGGACTGCAGGCCGGTCATCTTTCCTGTTTCGGACGCTGGTGCTTTTATCGGCACTGCGATTGACCCTTCCGACTGCGCAGGAACCATGTCCGGCTCCTGCTTCATCCGGATTTACAGGAGATTTCTGGATTTAACCCTTGCCTCGGACGCCGACTGCCCGATTAAACAGCTCCTCCATATCTCGAATATGCCCGGAAATGTCATTTAATGGCGAAATTCTCGCAAATGACATGACTTTCGGCTCTACTCCTATGGGATTTGCCCCTGCGTTTTTTTACAATAAAGACAGCAATACATAAAGTATACGCAATGTATACGGAGAAAGGGGGCAAATGCCATGAAACGAAAAAAGAAACAGCCGATTATCCGGTGTCCTTACTGCGGCAGAACCGCCGTACTCCAGAAAGCATCTTATGTGTACCGGGAAAAAGCCCTGGACGAGTACCTGTATGTCTGCAGCGGTTATCCTGCCTGCGATGCCTATGTGGGCGTCCATGCAGGAACCCTGCGCCCAAAGGGTTCCCTTGCCAACGGCGACCTGCGCCACAAACGCATTGAAGCTCACCGGCTCTTTGATGCGATATGGAAAAACGGCATTATGTCCCGTAAGGACGCCTACCGCTGGATACAGGATATCTTTTCCTTATCCGATGCTCAGGCGCACATCGGGCAGTTCTCCGACTACCGGTGTGACTGCCTGATGGCAGAAACCAGAAAGGTACTGGAAAACAATCATGTAAGGCTTGCCGGTTAATGGGAAGCCGCTACGAAAGCGGGGTGAATACCATGGGAGTTTTAAGCCGTACCGAACAGAAGCTTGTGGAGGAGCATCTGTATCTCATCCGTCCTCTCGTTCTGAATGTCGTCCATCTGAATGAGAATGTGCAGGGGTTAGGCTATGACGACCTTTACCAGACTGCCTGCGAAGCGCTCTGTCATGCTGCAATGAAATATCAGGACAGCCGGGGCGCCTCCTTCCCTACCTTTGCAAGCATTGTCATCCGCAATACCCTGCTCTCCCACTGCAGGAGCATTTCCCGTATCCAGACGCATCTGGAATATCTGGATGCCCCCGCAGCTTCGGACAGCACCCTTACCTACACAGAAATCCTTGCAGATGAAACACAGCCTATGCCGGATGGCACAGACAGTGAAGCCTTGGGGCTTCTGAAGGATGCCAGGCTTCGTTACAGCGGCAGCGCCCGCAAGGGAATCGAGGCTTTATATTTAAAGTGCCTTGGCCACACCAATATGGAAATTGCCGAAAACTGCGGCGTCCGCCCCAATCTGGTGGCGGCATGGATTTCCAAAGCCGCCGGAAAGCTGCGCAAGGACAAGCGTTTTATTTATCTGCTAAGAACGTAAGGATTTTTACAAATGCAAATGGCACCGGCAGAAATGGAGGAAGATTATGATAAGATTATTTACCGCAGTCGGAACTTATAAGTTAGATGAAAACGGAATCCCTGTTATTATTGCAGGCGGCAGGGAGTGTGCCCTGGACACCCACGAGCTGCTGTTATGGTCCAGCCTTGCTTTCCACATTCTGACCTATCAGGAAGCAAGGGCGGAATTTTATGCAAAGGAACGGGAGCTTCATATTTTAGGTGAACTGGACTTTGACCATTACTTAAACCGGCTTACCATGCGAAGGCTCATCGCCTCCGGCAGGGATGAGGTCGGCGTAGATGCCCTGTATGATCTGCTGGGACATCTCTATCTGGAAAAGGCGCCCTCCGGCCTGCCTGCAAAGACCGCTGCTTTCTTAAACCTCTGGCTCAAGAAGCGTATGCCCTTTCGGAAGGCGCTTGCCGTCTTCCATACGGAAAAACCGGAAGCAACGGAAAGGAAGCTGCTCTCCCTCCTCCGCCACCAGCAGCTTTCCACGGCGGAACTCATTCAGTGCATGGAAAAGGGCAGCTTCCACATCCGTAACAGCAGACAGCTGATGGAGCAGATCTATGCGGAGGAAACCTCCGACTGCGATTCCATTGTAACAGAAGGACGCACGTTGGAAATCCGCCGCCCTGTCCTGACAGCCGTAGCAAACCTGTACTTAAAGCAGCTCATTACCCTTCAGATTTTATAAGGAGGCGCCATGAATCCCATACCAAAACCATTACACCAAAAGCTGGTTCTGACTCTGATGGTCGGGACCGGCTGCTTTTTTATCGGGCTTGCCCTCTCTGTAGCCGCGAAAGATAAGACCTTATTCTGCCTGAGCGCTGCCATTCTGGTTTTCTCCTGTATCCGCACTGTCTCATTGTATCTTAAGATAAAATCCGGCAGCTATTTTACACTGGAGGGAACCTGCAGCCATGTTTCCTTCCTGCCCTTTCGGAAAAACTATACGGCAGCTTTGACAGACCGGGACGGCAGGGAACGTATCCTGCTTCTTCCAAAGGACTGTAAGGTACGTCCCGGTCTCTCCTACCGCTTTTATTTTCAGTGTCCGCCAGACTCCCTTTCCAGACAGAATCCTTTTCTGGAAAAGGCATATCTTTCCGATAACCTGCTTGGCATAGAACCGATTGCAGAACTGACACAAAATATAGATACAACCAGCGATTAAACACTATATATTGTGTTTGCTATTTGACTTTTCCCATATCTTGTGCTAAGATGCTATTGTAATTGATTTTTGTGCCTCCCTCACGGGAATGCTTCTGCATCAAGCACACGTTGTTTATGATTGAAATTAGTGTCAGAGATACCATTTATTTGAGTGGCAGTCTTTTGGCACTTTTTTTAATACCAAAAAATATTTTTCTCAAAGAAAGGAGCTATGAATTATGAACACACCTGTAACAATCATCACCACAGGAAGGGTAACGGCAGATTTGGAGCTGAAGACCAGCCAGAACGGAAAGAATACCAAGTACGTTCAGTTTGGTCTGGCAGTCAACAAGGGATACGGAGAGAAAGAACATCCGAACTTCTACAACTGCCTGCTCTACGGCGAGGACGCCCAGCGCATCATTGACGCCAAGGTAAAAAAGGGCAGCCTGATTCAGATTGTGGGCGACCTGGAGCTTGTGGAATACAACCGCAAGGATGGTTCCCCCGGATGGATGGCAAAGATCACTCTGCTGTCGTGGAACTATGCACCTACTAACCGCCCGAAGGAGGAAGCTGCTAACACTGCCGGGGCAGATTCTGAAGGTGCTGCCGCCGAAGACGGTTTCCTGCCTGCGGAGGACTGCGGCGAGAATGGACTTCCGTTTGACTGATACAGCAAAAGGTCAGACGGTCAAAAGAGGAATTGCCTGAGAGCACAAAGATGCTTTCTGCAGTTCCTCTTTTTTTATTGTAAAAGTTTTTATTAAACAGAAAGGACTTTGATTATGAGCAAAAATGTATTTTCCCCAAGTCTCAGGATACTGATTGTAGTGTCGCTGCTGTTTGTTGTTCTGTTTTCCGGAGAGCTGTCCCAGAAGCTGATACTTGCCGCTGTTGCAGTATGGCTCTTTTGTATGGCGGCCAGCTTTCTTCTGAGCAGGCAAAGGAGAGGAAACAAAGCCTTCTCCTTGCGCACGGCGTTTGCACACTTTTTTCAGTATGTGAGGAATTCTTTTGGAAAAGAAACGTCAGCCGACTTTATAAGCGTTTCTCCTGCCGGATACCGTCCTCCCGTACTGCCGGAGACGGAGGCAGCTTTCAGCGAAGCAGAGCTTGCACAGATCCTGCAGCATATCCAGCTGCGCATTACCGACAAGCTCAAATCCGCTTACGCAAATGCGACATGGCAGTGGGATAGGGAACCTGACCTGCACGACATTCTTGCAGGAAAGACCTTCCGCATCCTCGTGGATAACATGGAAACCTATACCCATGCGGACATCAGTTTTGACCGCATCGGGCGCATCCATGTGGAGCCAATGACCATCGGCGCCTTCGCACCTGCAGAAAGTAAAGCAGATACAGACGACGTGGAACCTGTGGCACCGGAGGAACCGGCTGTTGTGGACGTGCGCGTCTGGTATGAGCTGATCGGGCAGAAAATCCTGACAGAGCAGATTACCGAGCTGCACGCCAAAGGCCATTCCAAACTTACTATCATGGAAAACGGCGATATAACCGTGAAAAATCAGAAAAAAGACGTATTAAAAGCCACGCTGGACTCCTTCCCTTCCCAGAATTACTGGCAGGAGCTGGTCTCCATACTGGCTGAGGATCAATTAACCGCAAAGATAACAGGCAACAGCCTGCAGGTATCATGGATTTAAGAAAGGATGAATGAATTATGGCAACAATACCTTTGTTTGCAAACTGGACATGGAAGCGCAGCCTGCCGGAGCCTTTTGACAAAGTTTCCGGCACGACAAGCACCACACACTATTCCACCTACTGCATTGTCTCCACCAAAAAGTCAACCCTGCACCCGGCATTTCTAAGTGCGCTGCTGGCTTACATGGACATGGATACGACCTTAACCCCTGCCAGCACCTCCGAATGTGCCATCGGCACCCAGGATGACAAAATCGTGGCGGAATACAAGAGCCGCACCGGGGAAACGCATGTAGTGGTATTTAATAAGAAAAACGGGAAGTTCAATGTGGGACGCTTTGACGACCCCACATCCACCTCAAAGGTGTATACGGTAAAGGAAAGCGGGAATACAGGCACAGCCCTGTTTTTTGCCTTGATACCGGAGGCACTGACCGACAAGGAGTTTGAGGAAAATTACAGGCTTCTGGGCAAGTGTAAAAATGATGGTTTTACGGATATGGATGAGGCGGAAAAAGCCGCTTTTATCCTCTGCGACAATATTTACCGCAGAATTACCTCTGCCGGCTCTGTCGGCAGTTCAGGCATCCAGCTGAATTTTCCCTCTACCGGAAACCTCCAGAACCTTACCGCCTTAAATCTTCAGAAAGGCGCCTATTCCCCCAAAAGCGTGCTTTACGGCACTTTTCGGATATTAACTGCAGTCTCTGCGGTAGCTCCCTGTGCCGTCATAGACAAGAAAGACTTTGTAAAACACTTCGCTCTCTCTGAGCGCACTTTTACCCCAAAAGAAGAATTGATGATCCCCCGTGTAGAGGACTGGTATATCATCCCTCTGGAAATCGAAGCAGTCTGCAGACACGCACTGCTTACCACCTCCGGCGTCCAGCCCATGCGCAATTTTATGATGCGCGGACCGGCAGGCACCGGAAAAACCGAGGGTGCAAAAGCCATTGCTGCAGGCCTGGGACTCCCCTATCTGTATTACACCTGCTCTGCCAACACCGAGATTTATGACTTCCTGGGGCAGATGCTTCCGGATACCGATGGGAAAACTCCCGCCGCAAAGGAATATCCCTCTCTGATGGACATTCAGATGGATCCGGCATCCGCTTACTGCAAGCTCACCGGAGAATATGATGAGTCTGTCACGGAAGACATGGTATATGAAAAGCTTCTGGAGGTCATGGATCGGGATGCAAAAGCGCTGGCAGCAGAGAACTCGTCCGGCCAGCATTTCCGCTATGTGGAAACGCCTCTGATTACAGCTATCCGAAAAGGCTACCTGATTGAAATTCAGGAGCCGACAGTCATCGCCAATCCCGGCGTGCTGGTAGGCTTAAATGCGCTGCTGGACCGCTGTGCGAGCATCACGCTCACTACAGGAGAAGTCGTCCACAGGCACCCGGACACGGTAGTCGTGATTACCACCAACAATAATTATGCAGGCTGCAGGGACATGAACCAGTCTGTCATTTCCAGAATGAACCTCATCATCGACATGGAAGAACCGGACGTGGATACCCTTACCGAGAGAACCATGAAGGTAACGGGCTGTACAGACCGCACTGCCGTATCCGAAATGGCAACGGCCATACAGGAAATCAGCGAACACTGCCGGGAAACCATGATTAACGATGGAAGCTGCGGCGTCAGGGAGCTGATCAGCTGGGTACAGTCTTACATGGTGACAGGAAGCATCCTCGATGCTGCCAAATTTACCGTGCTGTCCTCCGTTTCCAGTGATCCCGACAACAGGGCTGACATTTATTCCACCTGTCTGGAGCAGAAATTTGCTGCGTAGGGAGGCGCCTATGTCACTGATCGATGAAGAAACCTTAAAAACAAATTTAGCCAGAAACCTCCAGTATCTGAGGAAAAAAGAAAGCGCTTCGCTTTCCCAGGAGATGCTGGCACGAAAAATCGGCATCACCTGCAAAAGCATTTCCAGATACGAAACCGGCGTCTGCCTGCCGCCATGCCATGTGCTGGCTGCCCTCGGCAGATATTACGGTTACACCATGGATGAGCTGTTAGCAGAAAGGCTACCCGTAAAAAAGAAAGAAGGGAAAACAAACGAATGAGAACATCACACACAGCAATACGCCGTCTGATTGCCAATGCCAAAAGCAAACTGACGCCGGAGCAGGTTTTTGCCTCCCCACAGTTTGCCGCTTATCTGACTGACATATCAGAAGGCACCACAAAACGGTACCGCCGGAAAAGCAAGGTCGTCACCTACTGGGACGATTCTGAGAATGCCGACACTGCCCATACCGACAATCGCACCATTACCATCAATGCCGGGAACTTCTTAACCAGAAGCTTCCCGACTATTCCCCTGATGGCGGACAGCCTGCTGGGGATTGTGGGACACGAGGACGGCCATATCCTGTTTTCAGATTTTGTCATGCTGGAAACTTACCATCAGGCGCTCTCTGGCGGACGCTTTTATCCCCATGAGCCAGAGGATTTATCACCGAAGCAGGAAAAGAGCCTTGCTTCCATTTTAGAAGCCTTTGAGGATGAAGATAAAGCAGTCATCCACGCTGTCTCCGGCATTGCACACAATCTGGTAAATATCATGGAAGACGTCTATATTGAGGAGCGGATGTGCTGCGCCTTTCCCGGCGCAATCAAAACCGGAATCCTGTTAAACAACCTGCGTTTTGCGGAACTTATGGATACGGTCCAGGAACAGATAAACCGGCACCATCACGAGGTATTTATTCTTGTAAATCTGCTGATACAGTATGCCAAAACCGGCGATGTCAACAATCTGGGAGGCTATAAGGGTCCCTATCTGGATACCCTGTACGACTGCATCCCTTTCATAGACAATGCTGCCTATGACGACGATGCCAAAGTGCGCTTTGACGCAGCCAACCAGATTCTGCTCTATCTCTGGCCCTACATGAAAAGCTATATCGAAAAGGTCAGGGAAGACATCAAAAACGGCACATCCGAGGCAGAGGCTGAGATGAAGAAACAGGTCGCAGGCGGCATCCCGCTTCCCGGTGAATCCTCCAGACCTGCTCCCGGCACGGGAAAGCATAAGCATGTGCCCGGTACGGATGAGGAGGAACGTGAAAGCCTGCAGGAGGTCTTAGACTATGAGGCGGGCAGAATGGCGCTGGAAAAGACCGACGACATTGAGGATGACGGTGCAGGCGGTGTCAGCCGGGACAACGATTTTGCAGGTTCCGGCTATGTATCGCAGGCAGCCGCAGACATGGAACGCATTATGACGCAGATTGCCGGGGATACCGCATATATGCAGTATGATGAGGAACTGACAGAGGAGCTTCAACGTGAAGCTGATACAATCCGCTACGGCAACGCCCATCGGGGCGTCCATGTCCATGTCAACCGGATGTCCTATGTGGATCCCGTTTATATGGAGCTGTACCAGAAGGTCGCTCCCCCCCTGCTGCTCATTTCCAAGCGTCTCCAGAAACAGATTGCACAGGTGCTCAAGGATTACCGGGACGGCGGGAAGCTGGACAACCTGCCCTTTGGCAAACGGATTAACCCCCGCAACATCTACCACAACGACGGAAAATTTTTCTACAAGCTGAAGCTCCCGCAGGATCTGATTGGGATTGCCGTAGCCGTCTTAAATGACGAAAGCGGCTCCATGTCCTGTTGTGACCGCATTACCTACGCACGTTCTTCCTCCATTATCCTTTACGATTTCTGTAAGGGACTAGACATTCCCATTGCCGTTTACGGGCACACGGAGGAGGACGATGTGGAGCTTTATGCCTATGCGGAATTTGACTCCATTGACAACAAAGACCAGTACCGTCTGATGGATATGAGCGCCAGAAGCGGGAACCGTGACGGGGCAGCCCTGCGGTATGTGGCGGAACGCCTGATGACAAGACCGGAGCCGATTAAGCTCCTGATTATCACCTCAGACGGCCAGCCTGCAGCCTGCGGCTACTACGGAACGGAGGCGGAAGCAGACCTTCGCGGCATCAAGCAGGAATACACCCGCAAGGGAATTAAATTCTTTGCCGCCGCTATCGGAAATGACAAGGAGAATATCCAGCGGATTTATAAGGATGGTTTTCTTGACATCACCAACCTGGAAAAACTTCCCGTCAACCTCGGCAAACTGATTATCCAACAGATCAAGAACAATATTGCAGCATAACTACCGCTGTTTTCTTAAGAAAGGATGACAAATGAACGAAGAATATATTTCAACACAAATCGCTGTGTATAAGAACAGCAAGACCCTTCTGGAATTCCATGACAAGCTGAAGGTCGCCTCCATATACTCCTACGCCCACATCCATGCGGATGGCGAGGATAACGGGGATGGACGAAAGAAGCATTCCTTAATCGGCATTCTGATGAAGGACTATTCAGGCGGCACCGGTGACAAGGCTGTTACCGTTAAGGCGAACATCTCCCCGGAGGAAGCAAAATTCATTTTAAGCCGGATTAACGCCGGTTTTTCCGAATACACCTTCCAGCAGGAAAAAATCTTCGGTCAGACCGATGAGAAGGGCTATGCACAGGTGACAAAAGTACGCTTTATCCGTGCATTAAAGGACAGCAAAGGCAATGCCCGGAAAATCCCCTGGTATGTAGAGGTGGAAAACGGCAAGGGTATTCCCTTAAAAAATGCCACCGGCGGAACCTACATGAAATCGGGTTCCTTTGTCAGCACAGGCAGGGTTTATGCCAACCTGACAGACCTTGACCTGTTCAGGCTCTTAAGCCGGGTATCTTCCTATATCGACGCATGGGAACACAGCATTGCACCGTCTTTGATTACCATGGCAAAGAAAGCGATGGAAAACCGCCAGGCACAACAGAATGCCGCTTAAACAACGGTATCTGCATGGTGTAAAGAATGGAAAAATAACACAGTCAGGAAGGGAATGTCTTGCGGCGTTCCCTTTTCTGCGGAAAGGAGAAAACAAATGAGCAGAACAGAGATTGTAAAATGCTGCGGGGAAGACGGACGGCTTCTGATTCCAAAGTATATGCGGGACGCCCTGCATTTCGGGGACAGTGAACCGCTCTGCTTAAGGCTCGACAAGGGCTGTCTGGTTCTGGAAAAGTACCGGACAATGGAGAATCTGGAAAGCGTGTGCAGATCCTATTTGCAGGCGTTCCGTAAGGTATGCGACTGTCCCGTTGTAATATGCTCTGCAGAGCATGTCATTACTTCACGGGGCATTTCCGTATCCTCCTCGCAGCTCTTATCGGAGAAACTGCGGGAATACATCCGAGAAGGCACTTCCTATACATTTTCCGAAGCGGAGCATATCAGTCTTTTTCAGGGCAGCGGACACCGGGTTGACTGCATTTTCCCCGTTATGGAGGGAAAGCGGTCCGTAGGCGCAGTATTACTGCTCCGCTACCGGAACGTCCAGCCACCTGAGCAGCTCTGCGCCGGATTTCTGGCAGAAATATTATCAGAACAATTAAAAAATCAATAGTTTACGGAGGAAATTTATGATGACTTACGAAGAATTTAAAAATGCACTGACAACAGAATTGAATAAAATACTTGGAGCCAACGGCAATGCGTATCTTGGAACGGATAACATTATGGGACATCCCATGGAAACTGTGACCGTTACCATGATTTCTACCAGTGAAAAGTTTTCTGCAGGCACCGGCAAGCTCTATGCGCTTTACAGCGGAGGAATGAGTGTGGCGGCAGTTGCAGCACTCCTGCTTCAGTCTGTCAGAACTGTGAAGGACGTTCCTAAAATTGACCCGGATTCCATTGTCTACTGTCTTGTAAATGCGAACGCAAACAGAGAAATGCTAAAGAGAATCCCCTACATCCCTTTCTATGACATGGCGATTCTGTTTGTCAGTGTCACAGAAAGAGCTGACAAAAAGGAGAGAAGCTTCCTGTTTATTTCCGAACAAATCATGAAAGATCAGCATTTTACGCTGGAGCAGCTCAGTAATCTGGCACACAAAAATACTTTCCGTATGTTCCCGACACGGGCAGAACTCCTTCCCCTGCGCATGCTGCGGGATGCCATGTTTTTAGAAGAATCCACACTGGAGGACTTCATGGCTGCAGCCTATGCTGCATATACCTCCAAGGGAAAACCCTCCATGCTGCATGTCAGCACTCCGGATTACCGTTTTGGTGTAATCGCTATGCTGGATACAGATTTTCTGGAGAAAGTAGCTGCAGACCTTAACTGTGATTTATACTTGCTGCCCAGCTCCAATCAGGAATTTCTCATTCTTCCTTTACCGGAAAATGATACCGTTCCTCCTTTACAGAGCATAGCGCGGGAAGTTGTTTCCACAAAGGATAATACGCTTCTGACAGAGCATGTTTTCTGCTATAAAAGAAAGTCCCACAAACTGGAGTTAATGAACTAAGCAAAATATGCGGAAGGAGTTGAATTATTTATGAATGGCATCTATGGGATGGCTCTCGTTTATGAGAGCCTCATTCCTATCCAAAATCCGAAAGACTCATTCCTCTCAGTAGGCACCGTTACCATGGAAGATTCTGAACTGGAATTACATCTGGACTTCAATGAAACCCAAACCTCATTTACCACAGGTGAGGATTCCATCGTTACGTTTACAACAACGCTCCGCCGTTTTGAACCCAGAACCTTTCTGGAGGAATATCTTGCAGCAGGTCTGTCCCCTTCGGATCTGACCTATGATTTTTTTGCTGCCAGACTCCATGAAACATATCTTACTGAGGTATATACGGAATACATTTTTTGTACCACAGAAGCGATGGCACCTCTTACCTTAAAATCAGTGCAGCTTCTCTTTCAGGATGGAAGCTTTCTGGATTACAGTGACCGCATCAGCGTCTTTGCACTGAATGAACTGGCGGAGGTAGCGTAATGGATGAAAGACTGATACAGCGTGCCGCCGCTGTCCTTGAGCAGGAATTTGGCTCGGACTGGCTTACCATAGCCCAGCAGCTCGGCACGGAAAATTTACGGCAGCGTGTGGGAAAGGAACTGACATCCTTTATGGCATTCCCGGAACGGGGCAATGGCGGCGACAACCGGTGGAGGGGCAACTGTTCCCCGGAAGTAGTCGTCTCTGTCCTCCGGTATGTTCTGGATACCAAACGCTACTATGGAAAAAGCACCTCGGATTTTGTCCTGTTAGATCCTATGTCCGGCTCCGGCACCAGCAAAGCTGCGGCAGATGCATTGGGCGTACAGTCGGTACTTTACGACTTAAATCCTGCTCCTGTAGCCGGTCTTGGCGGTTGGAATGCACTGAAAAATGATGTGGAACACTCAGCGGATTTGATTTTCTTCCATCCGCCCTACCACAACATCATCCAGTATTCGGGCAATATGTGGGGAAAACCTCATCCAGACGATTTATCAAGGTGCGAAAATTACAATGACTTTCTGGAAAAGCTGAACCTGTGCATACGCAAGCTCTATATGGCGCTCCGCAAGGATGGCCGTCTTGCCATCCTTGTGGGCGACATCCGCTCTCAGGGAAAGTTTTATTCCATACAGCACGACATGATGCGCATGGGGGATTTTGAATCGTTTCTGGTCAAGGGGCAGTTCAACTGCGTATCTGATTCCAGACGCTACGCAAAACCCTTTATTCCCATTGTCACGGAATATCTGCTGCTCTTACATAAAAAGGACGTCCTGATGATACCGTTTCATTATGCAAAGGAAGCTTTCTTCTCCATTGAAGATACGGACCTTACAGCATTGACATGGCATCATCTGATTCGGATGACCTTTGAGAGCCGCGGCGGTCAAATGACGCTCACAGAGCTTTATGAACGTCTGGCCTCCCATCCAAAGGCAAAGAAAAATACACATTTCCGGGAGCGTATCCGTGCAACCATTTACGAACACAAAGACCAGTACATTTCCTGTGGGAACGGCAGCTACCGCCTGTCCTATCAGGTCGTATAGGAAGTGTGAATTTACAGATTACGGAAAGGAATGATTACTTTTATGATTCTCAGATGGAAAAACAGACAATTACCCAAAAACAAAAAACCGCACATCCGCATTACCGCCAGACTCCTTGGCATACTGAAGCCGGGAATGCCTGCCGTTTATCTTTACAACGGCGAGCTGATCCGCACCAGCGCTGTCCGGATCATTCTGGAAGAAACGCCGGAACGTGTCCGCTTTGAAACCCAGAACAGCATTTACACCATCTCCTGTGGCACAATGCCGACGGATGCAGTAAATGCCGCTTAAACAATTACTATGGGCTGTCTGCAAAGGCAGCCCTTTTCAGAAAGGAGGCTCTTATGAACACAAATGAACTTTCCATAGAGGAGCTGCGTTCCCAGCTACTTTCCCTGTTAGGGACACTGCAGACGAACCGGGAAAAGGTTCCGCTGGACATCCTGAAGACCAGATACAAGAAAGGCTATGGTGATTTGTGCCAGAAACTGCGTTGCTGCGCTTCGGAATATGCCAGACAGCTAACGCTATCCGGCATCCGAATACACAGGGATTATCTGGAGGAGGGCGTTTCCCGTGTGGAGCGCCTCATCAAAACTTCCGGTATCCTGAAGCAGCTTTCCTGCGATATTTTCAAAGCGTGGGACATAGAAGCCTTTGAGCGCCACTGCAGCCAGTTTCGGATTGCACTTTTAGCGGAAATGGATCATTTCTACCGGGAATATCCCGGACTCTATATCACAAAGGAATGTCTGGAAAATCCGGATATGCTGCTTCTGCTGTACAGTCCGGTAAATTACTGTGTTTTTGTAAACGACACATGGATACCGCTGGAAATCTACCAAAAAGGCAGCACAACAACTATCAAAAATCAGGCGCCTGATGCCTGAATTACGGAGGAAAATCAAATGAGTTTAGAAATAAGACGCCTGATTAACGGGCAGATACACACAATTACCCTGACAGAGGAGGAACTGGAACAGGCATACCGCATCAAAGAGCGGCGCTATCTGGATGAAGATTTCGCCAATGCGCTGGCAGATACAGCACAGAACCCGGATACCAGATTCCATACCGGTCATCTGGAGGAATTTCCGGAGCTTACGGACTGGCTCTGTGAGTGCTTCGACCACTTTTATGACGCCAATATAAGCCATAATGATTTGATGGAGCTTACCATCAATCACCTGTACCACGCCAGTCTGACACCGGAATTTTTTACCCAGCTTGCTTTGAAGGCACCTGCTTTCTGTGCCGGCTCCGAAAAAAAGCCGCAGGACTGCGAAAGGAATTGTCCCCGCTATTACCGCTGCTCTGACATTGCTACGGCAGATGACCGGAGTAAGCGCTGGGAAACCCTTTCCTCTCTGCTTACCATGCACATACATGGAAGCTGTACCTGCAGCAAAGGTTCAGAGGAGGCACAGTGCCCCGCTGCAAAATATCTGCATGGCGAGTGGGACATCTCTGACTTTTTTCATGCGGAAGAAAGAAGGGAGGCGGTCTGATGAAAAAGCTGGAGAAGATAAAAGAGAAAATTCTTACCATCATTCAAAAGGAAGAAATAAAAACCCAGTCTGAAATAGAAGAATTACCCAGAAAACAGCAGGACAATATGGACTTTTACGGTATCGGCGATCCTTACCAGCGCTATGAGAAAGCTATCGAGCGCAGACGAAACCACTTGTCCGAGCTGGAAGCTTTACGGAAAACACAGACTTCCGTGGTTGTTTTAGAAACCCTGCGGCTGTACGGATACTTCTGCCCTTCCTGCAATGAAAAAGTTTACCTGCAGGGGCAGAATCCGGATACCGTGGAATGTCCCATCTGCAACCGCAGAATTTACAGGGACGGGGTTTACACGGAGTGGAACATACAGAAAAACAGCAGATTTACCCGTCTGCACAGACAGGGGTACTGAGATAGGAGGATTACCAAATGGCATTATACAAAAAGCTGGATTTATGGTCCATCACGGACGGCTTGGACAAAATGATGGATTACTGCTTCAACGGAAATGAAAAGGACAGCCCGTACTGGGACTATTATTATGAGCAGATTAACGAGTTATGCAACATAGCATCTGACCTCTACATAGAGCTGGATGAGTTAAAAAGCAAACTCTGGTATCAGATGCCTGCCAAGAAGATTGCCTTCTGTGATGAAGACGACAGCAGCCAGACTGTCATTGCGTGGTTCAACACTGCTGCGGCAATGCTGGCAGACACCGATATGGCAGAGCTTCTGGAACATGAAAATATCTACTGCGCAGATCTGTACGAAGAAAAGCAGAAACGGATTACAGCCCTGAACCGCCTGACCAAGCAGCAGCAAATGCTTCTCTATACGGAGGTTTTAGGGTTCATCACCCGGTATCTGGAGTTATCTGCCGCATTTGACACGATAGAAGCCGTGATTACCGAGCTGGATTACCACCAGTCTGCCATAGCACACAAGGCCGGTGTCACACTGCCACAGGCGGCTTATGTTTAAAATATCACCGATTTGAGAAGGAGGATACTATGTATATCAGCACATCAACCTACGGCGGCATTGACTGGCACGACTCCTATACGGTTTACCGCCAGTTAAAGGACAAAGATTCTTACTGTATTGAGGAGCAAATGGTTCCTGACATGATTGCCGGGGACATTGCCTGCACCTATCCCTATGTGGAAAATCTGAAAGAAAAGGTTCTCCATGCACTCTCTGAAGAATCCTGTTTTCGGTTTATGATCAAGACAGAAAGTACGGATGCGGATGGAAACATTGTCTATCAGGATTGTGAAACCTGTGATGAAAATGGCCAGATATGGTACGAAAACGAAGCAACCTTTAACGGCAAAGAACAGACTCTGATGCTGGATTATGCTTACGGTCAGGTTTCCTACATTACCACCTACCATGCAGAGGACATCCCGAATGAACATCTGGGCTACATTGTTACAGAGGACTTTCTGGCTCCGTCCAAAGGTGTTTCCGTCGTAGAAAGACTTTACCATGACATTTTCGATGACCTGCAGGAAGCACAAAGCTATGCCGATACCTTCAGACTGCATGATTTCGGATACCCAAAATCCGTAATGACCTTTCTTGTCTGCAATAAGAATGAAGTCTCCCAGACAACATGGTATCAGCAGCAGAAAAAAGCCATGGAGCTGATGGAACAGAAACAACAGACACCTTTCTATGACAGCTTCCATATTTTTACCGATGCACATATCAAAAATCTTGAAAAATTTTAAAGGAGAACAACAGTAATATAATTATCTGAGCCGACTGATAGCAGCCGGCTCTTTTTACTATATATTGTATTTATTTGTTTGACTATTTCTATATGTAGTGGTATAATTATTTTGTTATTGAATTTGTGCCATCCCCAAAAGGGAAATCACACGTTGTTTAAGTTTGTACGAAGTCAGAATGTATAGAGCGACAGCCGCTCTATGCCTTCTGGCTTTTTTATTTGCGGCAGATGCTGCACGTTAGCAGGAATTGTATCGGGTATCCCGTATGACTCCTGCTTTTTTTATGCAACGGGAAAGGAGGATACGGAAAAGAATTCCGCACAAATCAATGATAATCCACAACAAAAGGAGATGAATGAAACATGCACTATTTAACCCTTGTCACTGCTGAAATTCCTGCTTTGGAAGCAGATTTACAGACTGATCAGGAAATGGCGGAGCAGATTTCCGCCTTAGAACAAAAAAGCTCAACTTATCCTGAAAGGCCGCCTGTTATTCTGACGCTTGCTCTGGAAGCGTGCAACAACCGGCGGGATACCTTCTCCAGAGCGGTAAATGATTTTGTCGCAGAAGCTCTGGAACGCTATGCTGCAGAGACCGACAACCCAGATTATCTGGAGTTCTGTGATAAAACAGAGGAGCTTCAGTCCACCTACCAGAGCCGCACTGACTGTATCCGGCTGCCGGAAGGACGCATCCTTCCCATCTACAGCAGCCGCCTCAACAACCGTTTTACCATAAAAGACGGCAAAGTCTATCAGTGCCAGGCAGGACCACTCAGGCATGAGAAACGTACAAAGGCTGCCAAACGCATGAAAGCACTGCCCGACTACCCGATAAGCAGGTTATTTCCCAGCTTTACGGCTTTCGCTGAAGAATACTATGGCTATCCCTACTATGAGGAGCAGAAAGCTTACGGCTATTATTACAACCCGGACGCCTTCTATGATTACTATTCCATCGGCGGACGCTGGACAGACCTCTTTCTGGTAAAGGACAGCTGCATGGAATGCTCCATCGGTGCCAGAAGCTGTCCCAGCGAAAAAATCCCTGCCCCTGAAGGCTACAAGTGGGTATGCGCCGCCAGAAAGAAAGATATTGAGTGGCAGGCCGTCCGTGACTGGCATCTTCAGCAGGCAAAAGACCGCTTCCGGAGTCTGGAAAAATTATTCCTGACCGGGGAACGGGATAAGGACATCTACGGAACCGTCACGGAAAACGGCATCAGCTTAAACGGCACTCTGATTTACCGGAAAGGCGACAGCGCGGAGGAATATCTGTCACGCCGAGGCTATGACCATATTCCCCGCTATCCCGCTTACTTTTATGCTTTTCTGGATGAGAACGGATGGCGGTCAATGGATGACATTGCAATCAATGCCCAAAACGAAACAGATCAAAAGAACTAGCAGCAAATACTGGAGGATTACCTGGATTCCATTGCGGATGATACGGTTCTTATCGGTGTGGACTGCCACATGTAAGGAGGAAAACGAATGAACAATAACACAGGACATATCCGTGAGCTGGTTGAACGGCTGAACGGATACCGCCATGAATATTACAATGAAAATAATCCCAGCGTAAGCGATGCCGTCTATGACCATCTGTATGATGAGCTGAAACGGCTGGAAACAGAAACCGGCATTGTCTTCAGCAATTCCCCGACGCAGACGGTAGGATATAAAGCCGTCAGTGCGCTGAAAAAGGTAAGGCACCCGATTCCGCTGTTGTCCCTTGACAAGACCAAGCAGATCCGTGAACTGACCGCCTTTCTGAAAAAGAAATATGCCCTACTGATGCTGAAGCTGGACGGTCTCACCGTAAAGCTTGTGTATGAAAACGGCAGACTTGTCGAAGGCTCCACCAGAGGCGACGGGGAGGAAGGAGAAATCATTACCCACAACGTCCCTGCTTTCTGCAATGTTCCGCTGAACATTCCGTACAGGGAGCGTCTGGTCGTTACCGGGGAGGGCTTTATCCATAAAAATGACTTTGTACGCCTGAAGGATACCCTTGTGGGCGGTGACGGCAAACCTTACCGCAACGCCAGAAATCTCGCTGCCGGTTCCATCCGCAGCCTGAGTGCAGAAACCTGCAAAGAGCGTAAAATCAACTTCTTTGCATTTAACGTGCTGGAAGGGATGGATGAAACCGCAGACCAAAAGGACAGCCGCAGCCAGAAGCTACTTGCCATAGAGGAATATGGGTTTGAAATCTGCCCTTTTCTTCCGTTATCGCCGAATGTATCGGAAGATGAGCTGGAAACGCAGATCAATACCCTGCTGGAACTTGCGGAAGCATCGGATATTCCCATTGACGGCATGGTCGTCCGTTTTGACAGCCTCTCCTATTCCCGGAGTCTTGGACGTACCGGGCACCATTACAACGACGGGCTGGCTTTCAAATTTGAGGACGATACCTACGAAACCGTCTTCCGCTCGATTGAATGGCAGACAGGACGCACCGGTGAAATCGCTCCCGTGGCAGTCTTTGATGCCGTGGAAATTGACGGCTGTGATGTTTCCAGGGCAAGCCTGCACAACGTAAGCTTTATCAAAAATCTGGAGCTGCATCCCGGCTGCCGTATTCTGGTGTCCAAGCGCAATATGATTATTCCGCATATAGAGGAAAATCTGGACCGTGGCGCCTACGAGAATATGCTGCCTGAAACCTGTCCCTGCTGCGGACAGCGCACCCGCATCTATTCACGCATTCTGGATAACGGACGTCTGGTAGAAACCCTGCACTGCGACAACGCTGACTGCAGAAGCCGTATCCTTCAGAAATTCGTGCATTTTGCAGAGAAAAAGGCAATGAACATCACTGGGCTTTCCGAAGCTACGCTGGAAAAGCTGATTGATGCAGGCTTTCTTCAATCCTATCAGGATCTTTACCATCTGGACCGTTATCGCAGCGAAATCATTGCCATGGAAGGCTTTGGGGAAAAATCATATGAGCGTCTGCAGGAGTCCATTGAAAAAAGCAGGAACACCACCTTTGTCCGCTACCTTGTCGCCATGGATATTCCCATGATTGGCAGAACGGCAGGCAGGGCGCTGGATAAGCTATTCCACGGAAATCTCAGGGAGCTGGAGCTTGCCGCACTGGATTACTATGATTTTACCGCACTGGAGGATTTTGGAGAAATACTGAGCGGCAACATCCACGAATGGTTCCATAACTCAGATCACCTGATTTTATGGCGCACTTTACAGAAAGAATTTACCTTTGAAAATGTATGGGATGCCAATACATCCGGAGAGGAGAACACTATGAACGAAACAAAGAATAACAAATTTACAGGATGCACCATCGTTGCAACAGGAAAACTGGAGCACTTCACCCGTGACGGCATCAACACAAAGATCGCCGAGTTGGGAGCCATTGCAGGCAGTTCTGTCACCAAAAAGACAGATTACTTAATCTGCGGAGAAAAAGCTGGCAGCAAGCTTGCAAAGGCGCAGCAGCTTGGGATTCCCGTGCTGATAGAACAGCAGTTTCTGGATATGCTGTCTGCATAGGAGGGTATTATGGATACAAGTATTGACTGGATTATACACTATGTCTTTGACGATCCCGCCCCTTATCCTTATTTGTGCAATGCCCATACACACGGAATGGCGAAATACCAGCACCCGGATTTCCAGCTGGTACTAAACCTTCCCCAAGAGCATATCTGTTACCTTCTAAATACACTGGGTATGCGGGTACAAAGTGGGGAGACCTTCCATGATGGTGATATGGTTTCCGGTATATATGAGGACTGCAGCATACGGCTGAAGAAAGTACGGGAAACCGGACGGGACGTTCTGCGGCTCATTATTCCGGATAAACATAACCGCTTTCCGGAAGACGAAAACTGTATGGAACCCTACCGGCATCAGGAACTGGAAATGTTTGAAAACTAGGAAATACGCTATTAGAAAAAAGCTGTCTGAAAAACGGCAGCTTTTTTCAAGTATTTGTAAATTATGGGATACTTATTCCATATAAGAACCACATTTGGTAATCTATTAAATTTTTATATGCAACTGACAAAACGGCGGCGACATGATATAATGTAGGAAAGGGGATGGCACGGATGTAAAGAAAAGCAAGCAGACACCAAAAACCCTATTAAATAAATTTTACGGAGGATATGATGTCAGAAGGAATTGCTTACCAGAACAAGGACATTTTATTTAAAATCCTTGGCCAAACCTATAAGGAAAAAAGCTTTGCGGCATACGGAATCGATCTCCCGCCTATCCGGGAACTGCTTCCGACCAGCCTGCCGAAAATCTCAGCAAATGAAAAAGACATTGACAACCTGTTCCTTTTAGAGGACGGTACTTATGCCATTGTCGATTATGAGTCTGAATTTAAAAAACTGAATAAGATAAAATACCTGAATTATATTGCACGGGTAATGGAAAAATACTACAGGGAAGATGAAAATTTCAACCTGCGTCTGGTGGTCATCTATACCGGTGATGTCAAAAGCGCAGAGCCGGTTTTTGAAACCAACTGTATTACCCTTCGCATGGAGCAGGCTTTCCTCTCCCACATAGACGGCGAGGCGGCCTTTGATACAATCCGACAGAAAATCAGTTCCGGCACACCGCTTGAGGACGATGACCTGATGAAGCTGGTCATCCTGCCCCTTACCATTCCCGGTACAGAAGGAAAACAGGCGATGCTGGAAAAGATTGTGGAGCTGGCAGAACAGGTAAAAGATAATGAGCAGCAGATATTTATCCTGTCCGGCGTAATCGTAGCAAGTGACAAATTCATCAACAGAGAATATATGGAGCAGATAAGGAGGAGAATCAATATGACACAGTTAGGACAGATGTATGAAAAAGAAAAAATTGAATACGCTAACAAAAAAAGCAGAGAACTTACTCTTGAAATGGCAAAATCAATGTTAAAACGAGACATTGAGATTGTTGACATCATGGAGATTACCGGGCTGACTGAGGCAGAAATTCTTCGCCTCCAGGACGAAGCGTTAACAGTATAACCAGTAACACCAAGCTGCCCTTATCAAATGGGGCAGCTTTTTTCATGCCATATTACTACACTTCCACATCATCCCATATCCCTTTAAACACCGGCTGCCTAAGTGCATCCAGCGTATTTGGCATATACTCCACGGTACACACCCTTTCCGGTCTGCACCATACAATATTGCCCTCCTTGGGAGGATTTACAAACGGACAGTTCCCTTTCTTCAGCAGACGCAAGATTTCCCGGCGCACACCCATAGTAACAGTCCCGGCATACTGCAGTTGCCCTTCCCTGTATTCTCCCAGAATCAGGCTGGCCATATTTCCCTGCGGATATCCGCAGTGCTCATATCCGCAGATTACGAAATCCTTATCCGCCATGCGCTTAAATTTAACCCAATCTTTCGTCCTTTTTCCCGGATGATATAGGCTGGAAGCTTTCTTTGCAACAACACCCTCCAGTTCTCTCTCAACCGTCATCTGAAACAGCTGTGTCCCCTTTTTCCGGAATATATCGGGAAAGGGCAAGCTGCTCTCCCTCTGCCACATTTTCAGCAAGTATCTCTTTTCTTGAGAGAAGCGGAACGGAGAGCAACTCCCTGTCCCCACACTGCAGGCAGTCATATGCCACAAAAGAAGCCGGAAGCCTTCCTGCTCCCAGCTCTATCTTCACCCTGCGTGTCAGCAATGTCCTTTTCTGCAGTTCATAAAAATCAGGAACTCCATTTACCATAACCACCAGTTCCCCGTCCAAAACACATTTCTGTTTCACCTGTCGGTGAATCTGATTCAGCTCCGGAAACCTTGGAAGCAATTCCATGTTTCTTTTATTCCGCAATACTGTTTCATTTCCATCCAAATAGGCAATACACCTGCATCCGACCAGCTTCAGCTCATAAATCCAGTCCGGGCTGTCAAAAGGAGCCTGCATACTGGCAATCATCATCGGGGAAAGGTTCCTCTCCTGAAATAAATCCATTATGCGCTTCCTGCCTTCCTTCTGTTTCCCGGTCCGTTTTTCGTCTGATCCAGAGATTTCTGCAGCGCTTCCATCAGGTCGATTACATTGTCCGGGCCGAAAGTATCCGCTGTCACAATTTCCTGTCCCTGAATTTTCTTCATAATGGCCTCACGCAGCCTTGCCTGATACTCGTCCCGGTAACTTTCCGCATCAAAGGGCTGCGTCATATTCTGAATCAGCATCTTCGCCATTTCCAGCTCCTGCTCGCTCAACTTCATCTTAGGAATCTGTTTCGGCACCGCAGCAATCTCATCATGATAAAAGAGGGTCTTTACAATCATCCCATCCTTCAGCGGATACAGCACCAGCAGCTTCTCATTGATTCCCATGACGGTCTTTGCAATCGCCACCTTCTTTTCCAAAGCAGCGACTGCCGTAAAAGCTCAAATGCCTTCTCAGCTCCCGCTTCCGGAATGGCATAATAATCCTGTTCATAATAAATCATATTTACTTCCGACATCTTGGCAAACTGCAGGATATGAATCGTCTTATCCTTCTTTGTCTTAATCCGCTCCAGTTCATCATCTGTCATTACCACATATTTATCTTTTTCATACTCATAGCCCTTGATAATATCCTCTGCTTTTACTTCCTTACCACAATGACTGCAGTATTTTTTATACTTGATACGGGCCTTGCTTTCCTTCTCAAGCTGATTAAAATGAATGTCGTTATCTACCGTGGTCTTATACAGTCCCACAGGTATCAGAACCATTCCCATAGATATGGAACCTTTATGCGCTACTGCCATATTTTTCACCTCTCTTGAGGCATAGTATCTGCACAAATATTTCTTTTCATGCAAAAACACTGCAAACATCTGCTACAGTGTCATTGTCAAATTTTTAAGCGTTTGCGGAAGGATTTGAACCTTCGGTGCGTTGCCGCACACCACCTTAGCAGGATGGCACCATAAACCACTCGGACACGCAAACGAAAAGTGGATGGGGCAGGACTCGAACCTGCGCTGTTTCTTTGTGACGGATTTACAGTCCGCTGCCCTCGCCGCTAGGCATACCCATCCGTGGGGTGACCAGGGGGAATCGAACCCCCATAAGCAGATTCACAATCTGCCGGACTGCCATTGTCCTATGGCCACAGTAGCTCCTGTGGGACTTGAACCCAACATTTCCGGCTTGAGAGGCCGGCGTCCTAACCTTTAGACTAAGGAGCCATACTGATTCCCGCGGGACTTGAACCCTGCATTTCCGGCTTGAAAGGCCGGTGTCCTAACCTTTAGACTAGGGAACCTTGCTGCAGGCATTTTCTGCCTGCTATTTGTTGTTATTACTTTTCCTGTTTTTCATTCATGCGCTGATTTGTGCCTGTGCTGCCGTATCAATAACCAGAATATCATCCAGACGTACCTGCAGAACTGCTGCCAGCGCCACCAGATTATCTATGGTCGGGAGAGCTACACCCTGCTGCCACTTGTATATCGCCTGCGGAGTAGCAAATCCGAAAATATCCTGCAGATCCCTTACAGATAACCCTGCCTGCTTCCGCAGCCTGTTGATATTCTGTCCTGTCTTTATCATATCTATGGTCGGCAAATTCACCATGTCTTTCACCTCCTGCTATCAAAATTCAATATTCAGGCGGTAATGCCCCATGTGGGATTTGAACCCATGACCCCTCGATTAAAAGTCGAGTGCTCTGCCAGCTGAGCTAATGGAGCATAAAAAATACCGCCCATCTTGAAGAGATTTCCTCATCTTAAGATAAGCGGTACTTGAAATCTATGATTTATCTCCGATAGTCTGTAAAAACAGACAACCGGATACTACACAGTTTTTCGCCTTTTCCTTATCTTACATGAGCGCATCTTAACCAGACTCTGCTCTTTTTCTTTACTGAGCAGTGCCTCATAATGTTCGCTATGCAGATAATAAACAACTGAAGTTGTTGCGAAACCATTCGCAGCGAAATTAACTGTTGCCATGATCGTTTCCTTTCTGGACTCATCCGTCCGCTTTGTTTTCTAACTGTAATCACTATAACACCGATTTTCCAATTTGTCATTATACCGGTAATATAATTTTCAGTTTACTTTTGCCTTACTTCCAGCCCATCCAGCTTCAGCCCCGGCAGCCCTACCAAATACCAGTTCTCATACATCTCCACACGGGCAGGAACCCAGACATCATTCAGCTTAAACTCGAAGACTTCTCCACAATGGATTCCGCCATAGTCACGTCTGTCCCCATCCTCATCAATATAATGAAAATTATATCTGCCGCACTCCCTGTCATAAAATAATGTACCCTGCTTCATCAACGCTTCCTCCTGCAATATGTATTTTTATATAGAATAAAGATACTGCTCCGGCTATTTACTTGAAATTTCTTCTGCATTTTCATACTTTTTCACCAGCCGATAGAAGCTGTCCTTCTTCAATCCCATAAGCACCATTGCTTCCTTTGCAGAAATAGCACCTGCCCTCCATCTGTCATAGCACTCCACCCAGTTCTCCGGAAATTCCACCTTGGGTCTGCCCAGATGCCTTCCTTCTGCCTTTGCCACCTCAATTCCCTGGCGTTGCAATTCGTGCCTCTCCTCCCAGTCACCCTCTGCCACATAGGACAGTAACGCCAGCACAACGTCCGTGATGACCTGTCCTATCAGGTCTTTATTCAGTGAGGTATCCAAAATCTTCATATCCGCCACCCGAACATCCATCTGAAGTTCCTTTGTAATATGATTCCACTCCTGATAAATTTCCCGGTAATTCCTTCCGAACCGCTTCAGCTCCGTGACCGTAAGCCTGTCTCCCGGCCGCATGATATGATTGACCAGCATATCGTATGTCTCCCTGTTGAAATGATGCCCTGACTTTTTCTCCACATAGATATTCCGCTCCTCGATACCCATATCCAGCAGAATTTTCACCTGTCTTGCCGGGTTCTGATCCTTAGAGGAAACCCGTACATATCCAAAATCCATAAAACCGCCTCACTTCCTATAGAAATCCGTGTCGCAAAAGATCTGACCTGTCCCCTACGATGTCGCAAAAGGAAAAACAAACCTTCTGCGACATAAAACAGGGGCATATACACACCAAAATAAAGTTCTCTAATGGTATACCTTTTGCGACACATCATTCTATACGCAGAGAAGTGTCAAATCACAACGCTTTCTGCCAGAACACTGCCACTTTCCATCCTTAAATCCGGAACTTCTGAATACACTTCAAAAGCGTTGCGGAAAGTTCCTGATACAAGTCCTCATCAAAGATGTTGATGTCCATGGAATTCTTGATCAGCAGCGGACGGTACATCCTGAAAATTTCTTCCTGCGCCTTTTTATCTCCGCTCTGCGCCTGTCTGAGCAGCTGTTCAAAATTCACCATTTCTCACCTCCAGTTCCTTTCTCAGTTTTCTGATGACATAGTAATATGCCATCTCTGCCTGCTTGGGTTTCATGCCAAATTTACTGCCAAGCTCTGCAAAGGTAAGCTCCCCGAATACTCTGGCAAAAAGGAGTTTCCGCTCACGCTCCTTCAGCCGATTAACTGCCCGAAAAAGCTTTTCACTTTCCAGCATAACCAGCAGTTCTTCAAGCCTTTCCCAGTCCTCCATGATAAATTCTGTCTGTGCTCCGACGTAATCATGATACTGCGTATCAAAGTCCAGATAATTTTTCTCCAGCAAATCTGATTGTATTGCTTCCACTTTCTGCTGTTGTTTTTTGCGCTCCATATAGTGTATCCGCTGATTGGTCACTGCTGCTACCAGATATGCCGTGAAGCGGTTCTGCACGGAATTTATATTTATCTCAGTCATTTATTATTTTCTCCAATCTTAAATTTTTAAAATTAAATTCATTTGGAGGTGACCGAGATCTAAAATAAAACTCAAACAAACAAAAAAAATCGAACACGTTTACATATAACGCATTCGATTTCCTATATTTTTCATTCTTTCGTACAATGAATTCAAAACACAACCAATAGGCGATTCCTCTCTTATTTATTGTGTCTCAGTATTCATTCAAAAAATCTATCTATTTATTTTTACATTTACCTATTGCCATCGTAATAGCAATCATTAAGATTGTCATAGTAATTATGTTTAAATATTTACTCCAACCTAAAATAGAAAATATGATTGCCATAGTTCCGTCTATCACCAAAAATTGCTTTAGTCTCTTTTTAAATTGTTTGTCCTCATCAGCATCTATTGCTCTATTTATGTTCTCAACAGGATACAAGTTGAAAACTATAACCTCTGATAAAAAGAAAAAAATAAGTTCGACATATATTGAACAGTCAAAATATTTTCCTAACAGCATAATAATAAAAAAGGTCAGGCACGATAAAGAAAAACATGACCAGTAATTATCTAAATGTAATCCCCCTGAATACGATCGCAAAGGAACAAAAATCACAAAAAACAGTAAGCCTTCAAAAAAAGTGTGTAATGCTAACGATATTGCAAAACAAACTATTATGCACAATACAGTTTCCATGACTATAGTAAATCCGTACTCATAGATTTCCCGCTCATCTTCCTTTACAGTGCCCTTTTGAATGACGTAGTTTGCTAAAATTTTAGCTGCCTTATCCATTTTAGAACTTTCGGAACCTCTTCAGTTCTTCCGGCTGCTTAGGTTGATGATATATAAAAGCACATCGACTATTTGCAGCAGATGTCAGCATGGCAGTAGCTATAGATGACATAACATTAGCAAACACTTTCTTTTCACTCTTTTTTTTCATTATTTTGCCCTCCTTTGAATGAACTGGTACATTTGTAAATTCTAAAACAAAAAATCACTTACTATTCTATTCTGTCAAATTTACGGTAAATACTGTCAAAAATTCTCAAGATTCATAGTAACTGTTATTACAAATTGTCCCTCTTCATCTTCTATTATAACGTCTCCATTATATTTTCTTGCAACTCTAATAATAGAATTTATTCCATACCCATGTTTTTTAGAATCTTCTTTGGTAGATAATAATTTACCGTCTTTATCTTTTTTTAGTGAACCTGCTAATGGATTTTTTACGACCAGTATCAAAGCTTCCTTTTTTATTCCCATAGCTATCTCTATTTTCTTCGCTGAAGATTTACTTTTCTCTGTTGCTTCAATTGCATTATCAAGAGCATTTCCTAAAACTATCCCTATATCACACTGATTTATCGGCAATTCTTCCGGAATAAAAATTTTTAGTATAAACTCAATCCCTTTTTCTTTGGCTGTTGCATATTTTGTGTTAATTAATGCATCAATGCATTTATTTCCTGTATCAGATACAATTTCTCCAGATTGACAGTTTTGAATTATTCTATCAATATTTTGAAGCACGGCAGCTTTATTTTCATATTCTATCTCATTTTTCAGCACTATTAACTCATTGATCCAATCATGTTTTTCTCTATGAAAATTCTCCATTACCTTTTTTTGTTCTTCTGTATTTATAGCCATAATATTCATTTGTTGCGTATAAACAGCCTTCTCTTTTTCCATTATAAAATTTTCAGAGATTTTTGAATAAATTTCCAAAATGATTATATTAAAAAGCAATAAAATGCTGAATGTTATCACAGAAGGAAAGACTTCTTTTATATCATTAATTGAATAAAATTCATTTACTGCAATATAAATACTCCCTATTGGTACAAATAATAATCCAACATAATACTTTGCCGGAATGAGGTTGTTATCTGTTTTTTTCCAGATAATAGAAAAAACATATACACCAATAATCATAACTATTTTTGATATAACATTTCCTGCCATATTAGAATGGATTTCTTCCAATGGTAATATATTTACACAAAACGAAATCATTATTTCTATTATTAACCATACAACATATAAGGAACAAACTTCTAAAACACTCTTTTTTCCTCTGTCAGCATAACCAAGTAGTGATATTAATATAACTAAAACTATACTTACAATGGTTGTCCATATAGATGCAATGCCACTATTCATTTGTACATAGGCTTGAAAGATAGCAAACAAAACCCATATACCAATAGACAAAAAATTTTGTCTTTTTTTGCTAAAAATCCCCAAATATCTATTTACAATCCAAAGTGTTGCAACAACCATTGTACCATTAAATATAAGATTCCCTATACTATACATTAATTTCTCCTCTTAACATTTTTCCGTAATCTATACTAAATTGCTTTTGTCTATCTTCGCTAATTGGCAGATTAGTTCCATTTATTAATGTGACTTCTGATTTTGTTCTTGACTTAATCAAAAAATAATTTACTAAATATGACTGATGAATTCTCAAAAAAGGAATTTTCCCTTTCTCCAAATTCTTTTCTACATCCGACAATTTTCCATTAAACACATGTATTTCTCCACTTTTCTCATGGATACTAATCTGCCTTCCTCTGCTTTCATAATACAATATATCTTTACAAGGAATCTTATACTCTTGATTTCTATATTTAAATGCGAAGAAAAAACTTTTACTACAAATTTTTTGATTTGCGTCTAAGAATATTTTCGAGAAGGACGCAGAATCTATTGGTTTCTTTATAAAAGCGAAAACGTCTAAACGAAACAACTCCATCATATATCTGTCATAACTTGATACAAAGATCAAAATAACATTATCATCCATTTTACGGATATTTTTAGCTGCAGAAATACCATCTCCATTTTCCATTTGAATATCAAGATATATCAAGTCAAATTTCTGACCAGTAAGAATTCCCTTTTCCAAAGTGAATCCACTAAGATAAATCTCTGTATCCACTTTAATACCTTCATTATCACATGTATTCAATATAATATTCTCTAACTGATGGGCAAATAAATTATCATCATCACAAATAGCAACTTTTATCATCTTTATCCCTCTTGTTATATAGCGCAGATACTAATCTTCAAAAAACTCTTCATAACCAACATCAAAAATAATTTTTAAAGCCTTCAAGTCACTTGCTTTTATATTCCTTCTGCCTGTTTCTATATTTGCCAATGTACTTCTTGACATGTTACTTCCCATCAACTGCATTTTCGTTACCAGTTCTAATTGAGTCATGTTCTTTCTTATTCTTATATTCTGTATGTTTCTTCCAATTGGAATATCATGAAGTATCCATTGCATAGTGTTGCCTCCTATTTGTGACTAATCAGAAACATTAAACTTAGTATAGACAGTATTTTCTAATTCTCTGTCACCTATCAGAAACAATACTTATACAATGCTTATATAATACATATTATTTTGACTTGTTATTTATAAAAATTCATCTCATATCCTATTACCTGCTTTCATAGCGCTTATTTCTATAATATACAAAAAGAAGCAGACAACTAAAAGTTATCCGCCTCTGTTATTTATTGCTCCTGAAATGCTTCCAAAGATTCCATAATCCCGATTAGCGCATCTTCATCAAATCCTTGCAACAAATCATTCTCTTTTTGCGGTTCTGGCTCCTGCACATCACCCGCCGCACTTCCCACCTGTCCTTCCTTTTCCTCCATCACCTGAAGAACAATCCGCTTAATAGTATCATAGTCAAAGGGTACTCCTATAGGTTGAAGAATCTCTCCGTTTTGTTTCCTATTCTGATAGGCGAGAACCGCTTTCACGATGTACTGTGCTTTTCCCCTCCCCATGGAGTTCAATAATTCTGCTACATATATATGATCCGGGTCTTCCTTCTTAAAGCCAATGGTCATGATATGTGGATTTTTCTTTTCCATGGCAGCTACCTGCCTTTCTTCTGTACCTGATAGAGCAGCCCGTACCCCTTTGCATTGGCACAGATGTCCTCAATAAATACACATTTTCCAACTTTATCAGAGTTCTCCAGATACTCCCTTAAAAGCAGCGCCCCTCCTCCGATAAATACCACGCAGCCAGTCTTTAAATCCAGTCCCCGCTCCCTGAGCGTTCCTAACAGATCATCCACATAGGTCTTTGTCATTTCCTGTACCATGCGGATAACCTGCATATCATAGTCTGTTTTCTCACCCTTTATGATACTGTCTATATCCGCATCCTCCAACAGAATGTCATACTCGGAATTTACACGGGAGATAATCGTGTTATACAGTGTAATGACCCCTTTTTCCAAAGAATCACATACAGACAAATCTGGCCTGCCGCCACGAAGCAGCAGATAATCCAGCGTAAAGCCACCAATATCCACCGTTGTCACTTTGCTGAAAGAGGAAATCTTCGGATAAATGGTCATTGCCGCCGCATAATCCTGCGGAAAGACAGCTGCATCTGCAATCTCCAGCTGATATTCTCTGCCCTTATAAATCAGACACTGCCTTCCCCGGTTCATAAAATAGTCCCGAAACTTCCTGTGCAGCGCCCCATAATGCTTTGGTGGCAGTCCAACCGGAAGCTCTACCTGCAGGATGGTATTCTCTGAACTTATCCGTTGGCGCTCTGCCTCCATAACAATGCCAAACAGCGTCAGGATAAAGAACCTCTCATCACTGCTCTTATCCCGCATGTAAGGAATCCTCTGCTCAGACAGGGTGTAATAGCGTCCGTTGTACTGCAGGAACTCTCCCAACACCGGCTTACAGTCGCTCTCCAGAATACCGGAAGTAAATACATGCTGCTCGGTTTTTAAATTACGGTTTCCATGGTCAATGGGTACAATGATTTTCTGATACATCATAGTGTCTCCTTCTTTCTTTTTTTGTTATATACGCACACATTATGTAAAAACCAACGGCAATACATAAAAAGGTACAAGAAAAAACGCCGGGCAGCGCCTCCAAAAGGAAAGCACCGCTCCGGCATAATTATTTCTATACGCAATATTTACTTATTCCGTTCCAGACTCACAAGATAATCGTCCACTCCCTTCACATGCTCTGCCCAGTCGCCGTCCTCATCCGTATCCCATGTCAGGGATTTTCCCGGAAGTGAAAGTTCCCGGCAGATACCAGCAAGCTTTTTACATCCACGCTGGATATTCTGCCGTTTGATCTGTTTTTTCTCACATAAAATAACTGTATTCCTCCAGTCTTTATGATACTGCGGACAATACCTGCATTTTTCATTGTAATCCCCACGACAGACCGGTTTCAGCAGCTTGTCCATGTCATAGGCTTCATAGACAAATTCTGTTCCGTATTCCTTCATTTCCGAAAGGAACGCAGGGAGGTTTGCATACTGGTTCGCTCCCGGCACGCAGCCGAAGGTCTTTCCTGACAGTGCATAGGATAAATCGCCCTTTAAGGGACCTTCCGTGACAAATACGGTCTTTGCTCCCGGCTCTCCTGCCAGATGCGTGGGACTGCCGGAGGAGGTTCCCTTGTTATAATTGACGCTGGAAAGCCACATATACTTCCTGCCGTCATAAGGATGATCCAGACGGATCTGCATCCCCACAATAAAGCCTTCAATATTTCTCACGGGAACCAGAAAACCGGAGGATTTTGCGGTAAAGTGGATGCTCCACTCCCCGCTTTCCTCCTCATAAAATCCCGGTACGCCTTCCAGCACACAGCCCGCCTCCAGCAAACGTCTTGCTATACTCCGGAAACCAAAGACCGGCGTGCTTTTATAGCTGTTCCTTTCTATCTGCTGTTCTGTAAAGCCTCTTTTCAAAAGCCCCTCTTTATGAGTTTCTGTCAAAGTAAGCTGGTTCAGCAGCATGGTATAGGTCTTGTGCTTTACCTCGTCCGGTGCCTGCTCCAGCGTAATAACCTCCGGTTCAGCTTCAGGTTTTATCTCCCTCCGCTTCACCTCATAGACCGGCGCCTGTTCATTTCTTCCCAGAGCGTCCTTGATTTCCTTGCAGGCCGTCTGATTATCCAGCCCGTATATTTTCCCATACAGGGCAAGCATACCGCCGCTTTCCCCGCAACGGTTGCACTTGAACACATTTTTCTTCAGGTTGAGGTTCAGTTTCCCCTTCCTGTCGCCGCAGAACGGACAGTCCACATCCAGACTGACCGTATTCTTATGACGGATATGGAGTCCAAGCAGCTCCGCCACTTCCCTGATGGTAAAAGGAAAATCCTGATTCAAGGCTTTCCCCCTTTCCGCAGCCCGGTAACATGCCGGGCCGCTGTTATTTATCCTCTGCTCAGCCTGCTTTCTGCAAGGCGGAATCGATCAGATATTTAGAGGCTGCTCGCAGCAGATTGTCCGGCCCGTTGTACTGATTCACATACCATTGCAACGAATCCGGTTTTTCCACTGCAATCTGTCCTAACGTCTTGCCCTTGCTGTATCCCACATTGACCACGACCGCCGCTGCAGTATCCCTGTCCAGCATGGCGTAGATCTGTTCCACCGGAAGCTTTTTATCAATCGCTCCGGCATTCTGCTGTGGCGTATGAGGTGCCGGAACCGGAGATAATCCTTGTGCTGATGTCTGCCCTGTCATAGCAGGTGCCGCAGCAGCCGGTTTCTGTTCTCCTGCTCTAGGCACGTTTGCACCGGCAGGAGGCATCCCCTGTGCCGCTGCGTTCTGCTGCATGACGGGTGTTGTCTGTCCTGCCACTGGCGCATCGAGATATTCTTCAATCTGATGTTGTCCCGGCAGATTGTTTTCATCCATCACGGTTCCAGCTTCATCCATCGTCTCTGACACCACACCTGCCTCATAGCTCATGCCTGCTCCTTCTCCCTGTAAAAAACGGGGTTCAAAGGGTGCGTCAGCCACCTCCTGGTCCGTTTCCTTCTCGCAGTCCGCAAACTGGAGTCCGAACCCGGCATCGGCAAGCGCCCTTCCGGTTGCGGCTGTTTCCGCAAGCTCCACAAATTTGCTGCCAAACTGGGAGTCATCTGCCCGGAACTTATGGGAAAACGCATTGGCAACAAAGTTCTCCTCCGCATCCCTGTAATTTAAATACACCCTTGCTTCGATAACTGCCATATCATTCTCCAGCTTCAGAAGGCGCTTGCTGATTCTCCCCTCCGGATATTTTAAGCGGAACCAGAGTTTGCGGAACGCCACATCCAGATAATACTTGGCGCTTTCGCCCTCTCCCTGAATTACCCGCATAAAATCCCTTGGGTTAAATCCTTCCACGCTGTTTAAATTGCGGACTGCCTCCACACTGTCATACATGGCTGCCTGATTAGTCATTACTTCACTCATTCTTTCCTCACTTTCTGCCGCACGGCGGCTTTCCACTGAGGGAGGACAGATATATCTAATAAATACCTGCCTCTCCCGTTTTTCTTGAAATTTTTTAAGCTGTCTTATCCAGCCGGATACAAAGCTGGCCGTCCTCTTTTTCCAGAAAATCTGTTTCTAAAATAACCTCCGAATCTTCCGTTTCCGACACTTTTTTCACGAACCGCTCCTGATTCAGGTAATAAAACGGTGTATACCAGACATCGTTATCCGGATGAAAGCCCGGTTTTGCAAAACTGTCCCCGTGAATCACAATCGCAGGACACCCTAAAACTGCCAGCTGCAGATAACACATCCTCACTGCCGTCACGTCAATATCCTGTGCCACGAACAATATGTTTCGCTGGAAATTGACACTATGCTCCCTTGATACATTGGCAAAAGCAATCAGCATTGCTCCTGCACCGCAGGCCGGATCACTCACGAAAAGATAGCCTTTTTCCGCAAGTTCTGCCTTGGCATCCACATCGGCATACTGTATCTCTGACATAAAGTGGCAGATATGATAGGGTGTAAAGAACTGTCCCTTCTGTTGCTGCTCCAGACTTAACCGGTGATACATCTCTCCCAGAAAATCCTGTGCTGGATTCTCCGTCAAAGCCATGACCAAAAATCCAAACAATTCCGGAAACAGCTCCTGTTCCTCTTTCTTGTATCTTCCTATGATGGACAGATACTTATCTTCCCTGTCCTGACTGTACAGTGCCGGAACGCTGTTTGACATGGAGATACACCCCATGTCAAGGAAATCATTCCATACGTTCCATACAGAGCGGCAGTAAGACAGCTTTTTAAACACCTCCAGAAACTCTTTCTGATAATCTGTTGCTTTTTCCATACTGCCTCCTACTGCTGAACTGCCTTATCTCCGCTCCGGAAATCTGTACCCAGCTCGTCAATACTTTTTACCGCAATTTCAAATTCTTCTCCTGTCAGCGGTTCCCTGACAAGCAGCTTGTTTCCATCATTATCCGTTACCTCAATGTCATTCAGCTGCATTGCTTCACTGACACGCCCCATGATACGTTCCCGCTCCATGAATGTAGTCTGACAGCTGCATTTCCTGCAGCCGCATTCGCTGAGCGTACAGCGATAGCTGCCGTCACTGATATAAGGATTACAGACCGGCTTTCCCTCTCTTGCCAGCACGGAGTATACAAAATCTAAAACTTCCCGGATAATTTCTATATTCCATGGAAATTCCTCCTTTGCCTCCTCACTGTCCAGCTGCAAAAAAGTCAGCAGCATATCATAAACCGCATTGTCCAGTTCATCTGCCCTTTCTACCATTCTGTCTGTCATTTCGACTTCTTGCTTCTCTGTTCCTGAAATCATTTTTTCCTCTCTTTCTGCCGCTTTTATCTTGCGGCGCATATTATAATGCTTAAACTGCCTCTTTCTTCTCTCTTTCCTGCGCAGCATAAAACTCCCGGATGACACGCTCCCCAAGCCTCGTATTGCGCTTGTCGCTGTCCGTGTTATGGATTGCCATGTAAATTGCTTTTTTGCTCCCCACAATCACCACCTGCTCTTTGGCTCTGGTAACGGCAGTATATAAAATGTTGCGGCGCAGCATCTTATAGAACATGGGCAGCCACGGTAAAATAACTACCGGATACTCACTGCCCTGGCTCTTATGTACGGTAGTCGCATAAGAATGCTCCACCATATCCAGCTCGTCGCTGTTATACTCCACATGCCTGCCATCGGAAAATTCCAGCCTCGTCAGCTCCATGTCATCCTCATCCGTGAAAATATCCGTCACGAACCCGATGTCCCCGTTACTGATACCGTTTTTATTCCTGTTATGGATAATCCTGTCCCCTATCCGGAAGACATTTTTCTCCTTCTTTTTCAGTGCTGTGTCCTGCCCTGCTTCCGGCTCCGGTTCCGGGTTTACCATGTTCCAGAGCACTTCATTCAGCGCATTGACACTGACCTCACCCTTTTTCCGGTAAGGTGATAACACCTGCACCTTTTCAACTCCCAGACGTTCCACGGCTTCCTGATAAATCTTCTGAATCATCTCCGCCGCCTCTGCCGCGTCCTTTGCCTCCCGGAACACAAAATCCGTTCCGTAATCAAGGGAAGCGTCATTCTGCTGCATCCGCTGGGCATTCATGGCAATCCTGCTGTTTTCCTTCTGGCGGAACACCATGTCAAGCACCGTAACCGGAATGACGCCGCACTGCACCAGCTCCCGGAACACATTGCCCGGTCCCACACTGGGAAGCTGGTTCACATCGCCCACAAGCACAAGCCTTGCACCCTGTCTGATGTGATTAAAAAACTGGAAGCTCAGCGCCATATCTGCCATGGAAAATTCGTCTGCGATAATAAAATCCGCATCCAGCATTTCCGCACTGCCCTCATTTTCCTCATCGTTGGTCAGCCCAAGGACACTGTGCATGGTAAAGCCTTCCGAAAAGCCGGTGCTCTCCACCATTCTCCTGCTGGCCCTGCCCGTGGGGGCTGTCAGCAGTACCGTGCCGCCGCCAATCTTTTCATTGATGTAAAGCAGCACCTTCTGCACGGTGGTCTTTCCTGTACCTGGACCTCCGGTAATGATGGAAACCTTATGGCTGAACGCTTTTTTCACCGCCTCCGACTGCTTTGCCGAAAGCAGGATGCCAAGCTCCCTCTGGGCTTCCTCCAACAGAAGATCCACCTGAATGTTTCCGGTTTCTTTTTCCATCAGGAGGGATACCAGCCTCTTTGCTGCCCCGCACTCAAAACCATAAAACTTAGCGGGATACAAAGCCCCGTCCTCGTAATACAGCTCCTTTTGGGAAAACAGCTTATAAATGCCGTTATACACCTCACGCTCCGTTACAACCTCTCCGCTGTAGCCGTAATTCAACTGCTCATGCACCGCTTTCTGGAACTGCTGCTTATTTACATACAGATGCCCGTCCTGCGTTTCCTGCTCAAAACAGTAATGGATGCAGCCCTCAATCCGCATGGGGTCATTGGGCCTGCACTTATTTGCCTTAGCAATCTCATCCACGGTCAGGAATCCGAAACCGCTTATCTCGCAAAGCTCAAAAGGCCGGTTTTTTACGGTTTCCAGGGCATCCGCCCCGAAATGTTCATAAATCTTTTCTATTTTCCTTGGGGTTACTTTGAATGGAGTCAGATAGGCGGCGAGATCACGCATGGCATGCCCGCCGTGATAGGATAAGAGAATGGCATCCAGTTTCTTTTGCGAAATGCCCCTGATTTCCAGCAGGCTGTCCGGATAATGGTCCAGCACGTCAAAGGTCCGTTTCCCGAAGCGCTTCACAATCAGCTCTGCTGTCCTCGGCCCGATGCCTTTTACCATGCCGGAGGAAAGATAACCCAGGATTCCTTCCTCCGTCTGAGGAAGGATTTCCTCAAAGTTTTCCACCTGCAGCTGCAGTCCTCTTTTCCCTTTTACCCATTTCCCCTGCATATCCACCTCTACACTGTCCGTGTCCGGGAGGTATTTTCCCACAGCGGTAAATGCGATGTCCGCTCCTTTGTAATAGCCGTCCCTTGCCGCTGCGGGCACTGTGCCATCCTCCGTGTGATAGACAAACACACAGAAGCCGTTTTCCTTATTCTGAAAAATGCTTTTTGCAAACCTGCATATCATGGTACTCCTCCTTTTCTTCAAACCCTGTCAGGCTGATTTCATTTCCCTGTATCACAAGGGCATAGACCGGAATCCGCAGTTCCTTTGCCCTCCGGATTTCTCCCAGCATCCCTTTGCTGATTCTGTTTCCGCACACCACCATCGCCTTGCTGAGTTCCAGAACAGACAGGCCAAACTGCAGCCCGATTTCCCGTTCCTCCGGGATGTTGTCATCCAGATACTCCGGCAGGAAGCTGTGGGGTGCGATTGCCCTGCAGTGAAACTCACCGGCAACCATCTTTACATAAAAACGGGCAAGGGACATATTTTCCCTGATTTCCGCCTCCGTCGGCGCCGACAATGGCGAACAGATATATACCAGTTCATTTTTCTTTATCATTAAGCCGCCCCTTTCTTTTTTACCGAAAAGCGTCTGCTCTCACTGACGCTCACATAATCGTCATAGACATCCGGGTGGTTAATCTTCAGCTTTTCCAGCCCTTTTTTATCAATCCCGGTGCGGTACATGGGGTTATAGGTGACTTCATACTCGCTGGTTCCCGTTTTCAGGATACCGCGGCAGCTGACGCCCAACTCCTCTACCACTTCCGCATAACTGGATTTCATCTGCTCCTCCAGTTTTTTAATCTGTGCTTCCAGAGCGGATTTTTCCGCTTTTCTTGCCAGATACTCCTCAAGGTTTTTAACAAGAGGGCGGCTGAGTTTTACCGAATCCGCATCCTTATCGGCAGGTCCGTAATGCTTCCGGATGCTCTCCAGCACAAGGCCCGCTTTTTCAGTATAGGGAGGCTCTGCCTTTTTCAGGACGTTCTCCGTCCAGAAATATTCCTCCTCCGCAATCAGGTCCTCCTCAATATCCATGTCCCTTTCCATGTGGCGGATAAAAAACTCATCCTCGTTATTCCCATACAGGCAGGCAAAGTACACCTCATTCAGGTTCATCACTGCCATGTAGTGACGCCCCTGGTACTCATAATTGACCGGGGTTGTGTCATTCTTCCACTTATCCTGACAGTTATAATTGGTGGTCTTGCACTCTAAGATACCGTGACGCCCGTCCGGAAACTCAATAAAAAAGTCCACGTCTGCAAGCATGAACGGATACAGCGGATGGCGGAACATCTTGCGGATAGGGAAAACCTTCAGACCGGTCTTTCTGGAGAAAATCTCCGCTACCAGATCCTCCAGTCTGTGTCCTACTTCCTTTGCCACCCAGTTGCCTTCTTCCTCATCCATGGCAGGCTGCAATCCAATCTTGTCATAATACAAATCCCGCCTGGTACAGAACGGGGAAAAGCCCATGATGGCTGCACAGTCGCTGCCTCCGATTCCAAGCTTCCTGTAATCAAGCCACTGCTCCCTTGTCAGCCCGTCTGTCTCCACCAATACTTCCGCTTCATAATTCAAATTTAAACTCATACATTCCTTCCTTTCCGGCAGATTCCAATTTTCTGGTCCTGCCTATATGCGCAAAAAGAGAAGGCTCTGACTCCTTCTCTCTCCACTGGTTTTGTTTTCTGTTTTCATTTTTTCGTTTCCTGAGTCTTTGCCGCTTCTGCTTTCTGCTTTGCAGCCGCATTCCGCCTTGCCATAAGTACCAGTGCATCCTCTCCGATACCCTGATCGGCTTTGGGGGCTTTCTTCTGTTTCTGCCTGCACTTTTCAATGGCAGCCTGACGATCATAGCCTATTTTCTGCTGCAGTCTTCCTGAAATGCTGCGGCATCTGTCACGCATGCGCTCATAGCCTAACGCACTGCAGAAATCCATGTGTTCCTTTTCCGCTTCCAGATAGTCATTCAGCATATCTCCGTAATCTGCAAGGGCATTACAGATGGTAATTAAATCACCCTGACAGCTGATGATGTTTTCCTCCCTCCCCCGCTCCACGTTGTAGTAACGCACTGGGACAAGATTCTGCTCATCTTCTATCGTTTCCTGTAGAATTTCTGCACTCTCCCTTACCATTTGTAGGCTCCCGGAACATCAAAATCTTCCCAGCTGACAGAGAGCGCCCTTGCAATCTTCTCCTCCATCGCCGTGATAACACTGCCCTCTGCACCTTCGCAGGCCAGGCGGTACAGTATTTCCGAAATGCCATAGTAAATCTCATGGGCAGTGCAGGGATTTTCCCCATACTGGGCAGTAAATAAATCCACCGCATCCGCACTGTATTTTCTGGCAATTCCCAGCTTATCCATGACGCCCTTCATACAGTTGACCGGATTCTGGATTGGAATATGCAGGAGCCGGATCAGATTTCCTGCCGCCAGCTGATATTTTCCGTACAGCAGCTTTAACTGCTTGTCATACTCGGCAATGCCGGTTCCGTTCCGGTGTCCCAGTCTGAGCGGGTCTCCCAGATTGATGGTAGCATTCTCCTTACCATACAACAGCATAGGATAAATATTGGCTCCTCCTGCTCCGGTATCCGAAGTTGTCACACGCACAACCGGAACCATTTCCTCTGCAGTCTTTCCTGCCAAATCCAGCTCCTTCCGGTAAGCGTCCAAAAGCGCCGGTTCCCCGGACAGCTCCCACAAAGCCGATACCCGGTCATGCTCATAAAAGCCGCCAAGGTAATTGACGCCGTGGAAGTTGGCGTTCAGATAGTCGATGGTATGAAGGTAAAGCTGTTCCGTGTCAATCACGGCATAATCGCTGCCGTCACCGCCAAGAACCGCTGACACCTTTCCCTCGGAAATGCGTAACAGGGCATCTCCCTGCGCCACTTTCAGGCACTCATTCAGTATGCGGGCATAAACATTTCTTTCCACCCGGCGCAGTCCGGCGCCGTTAATACCCGCCCTGTCAAGAATACTCTTGATGGCACAGCTCCTTACGGGATAATACTCATTTCTTACCCTGAGTACCAGCCCGGTATTGGAAATGGTGTCCTTGATGATGTCCTCATCCATGCCTTCCCTTGCGTACTTCTCCCTCAGCTGGTCTGCAATCGGACTCTCCTCCGTGAGCGCTGCCAGCCGCAGCGTCTTTGACTTTCTGCGGTCCCAGCAGGAATTTTCCATCCTGCTCCGGATGCACTCCAGAAAATCCTTCTGCTCCCGGAATACTGCACAATAACTGTCTTTGTACACTTTTGTTTCATTCATGTTTCGTTCCACCTTTCTTTTCTCTCCTTTTCGGAGGTTTTTATTATCCCAGCCGCTTATGCGGATTACTGGCGCTTTTCTTTCGAAAATCCTTGGACTTCGCCCAAGCCGCTGCCTTGCAGCTTAAAGATTTTCTCGATGTACACTCAGCTGAAACCAAATGTCTGCTTCGCATGTCTACGCTCCGCTTCGGTCGGTGCTGAGCAAACATCCCCCGGATGTTTAGCACCGCTTGGTTCCCTTCCACGCCACAAAAAAAGGAACGGTTCCGTTTCGGTTCCATTCCATACAGCGTGTGGTATCCCACAAAATACTTCTTATCATCCGGAATTCCTTTACCCGGACAATAAAAAAAGTGCCAAAAGACTGCCATGTTCTGACATGGTATCTCTGACACTTCATACAATCTTAGACAACGTATGCCTCCGGTCATGGTTGCCCACGCCGGAACCCACACCGCCAGCTTTTATGACATATACCATACATATATCACTCCCTGACAGCAGGTACGCATAAAAATCAATTACAACGCAATCTTAACACAATATATTGTAGATTGTCAACTCATAGCTACAACATCTATTTTTCTTTTTTACTCTTTTTAAAAAATTTTTCAAGTATTTATCCGTTTTTGTCTCTTTACTTTTCAAAATGGTCTGAGAGGTATTTCATTCTCTCATTTCCATTCGTTCTTTGACAACTGAAGAACATACACCATCATGGATACTGGTTCCTGATGACGGACTCCCTGCTCATGGTATGTCCGCCGTCCGGATTTCATCGCTCACAGAGCAGCCGAAGACGTGGCCAGGAAGGGCATAGGAAGCGGTGATGGGAGGTATGCAATTTACTATTGCAGAAAGAGAATTATTTTATTTTCACATAAAAACTGATATACTTATAGCCAGATATTGAAGTTTCATATCCTGGCTATGGAAAGGAGGCTTATGATTACAGTTACGAAAAGTGACTTGATAGAGTTAGGATATGGTCCTTCTTTTGCGGCAGATATTATCAAAGAGGCAAAAAAACTGATGATTTCCAAAGGACATACCTATTATCAGTCCCGAAAATTAGACCGGGTGCCAAAGGAAGCCGTTGAAGAATTACTGGGGATTACCCTCCCCGACAAACAGACTTGATTGTGCTTCTTGCATATCTATGTAAGGAGTGAAATTATGGCGAAAGATATTATAAAACGAGCCGAAAATGGAACCTACTATTTCAGAGCAAATTTAGGTTACAATCCGGCTACCGGTAAGCAAATTCAAAAATATAAAAGCGGCTTTAAAACGAAAAAGGAGGCGAAAGAGGAATACTCCAAATTAATCCTATCCTCTGCTGAAGAACTGGTTGCTGATAAAGAATCGCCAACCTTCAAAAGCTTTATTGAGGATATCTATCTTCCCTGGTATAAAACTCAGGTGAAAGAAAGCACCTACAAAAACCGCCTTAAAACAGTCCAAAAACATTTTGCATTTTTCTACCGCAAAAAAGTAGATGAAATTGAACCGATTCATGTGCAGGCATGGCAGCTAAAGCTTGCCAAGGACTTCAGCCCAAATTATGTACGAATCATTCAGGGAATGCTCTGCATGGCGTTTGACCGTGCAATCATCCTTGGTCTTGCCAAGAAAAATCCGGCACGAATGGTCGGTAATATTAAATCCAAAAAGGTTAAGGTAGATTTCTGGACGCTGGAGGAATTTCAAAAAGTAATTTCCCTGCTCTACAAAGGAGATTACTACGAACACTACCTGTTCATATCATTCTGGCTGCTATTTATGACCGGCATGAGAATTGGTGAAGCCTCCGCACTTCAATGGGAGGACATTGATTTTGAAACAGGCTTACTGAGCATAACAAAGACATTGTATTATAAATCAATGAATGAATACAAATTTGTTGACCCAAAGACACAGGCCAGCAATCGCACTATCGTCATTGATGAGGATACCATAAGGGAACTAAAGGAATGGAAAGAGATTCAGGAAAAGGTTTTGCCGGATTGTGGCTTCGTTTTAAGCTACAGTGGCATTCCCACCAGCAAGCATACACTGCCAAGAGCCCTCGAAAAGCTGGCAGGCCTTGCTGGTGTCCACCGCATCAAAATTCATGCCTTGCGGCATTCCCACGCTTCTCTGCTGATCAGTATGGGAGAGAACCCATTGATTATTAAAGACCGTCTGGGACATGAAAAAATCCAGACAACTTTAGGAACCTATGGGCATCTATATCCGAACAGTAACTTTGAGGTTGCTAAAAAGTTGACCGGTATGCTCAGTTACACGCCAGCAACACACAGCATCGCCGATTACACCAGCAACCAGTTTACTGCTGAATATCATCGAGCAGTGATATAAATAATGCAATGAAAATGCAATTTATAGAGCCACATGCCCGGAACCCCAGTAAAATAGGGCTTTCTGGGGCAGCGTGGACTATTCAAACTCAATCGTCCCAGGCGGCTTACTCGTCAAATCGTAGAGTACGCGGTTGACGCCTTTCACCTCATTGATGACGCGGGTCATAACTTTGAACAGCACGTCAAACGGGATTTCTGCAGCTTCTGCGGTCATAAAATCAGATGTAATGACTGCGCGCAGAGCAACTGCATAATCGTAGGTTCTTTCATCACCCATAACACCAACAGAACGCATGTTGGTCAGCGCTGCAAAGAACTGTCCCAGTCCTTTGTCGCAGCCTGCTTTGGCAAGCTCTTCGCGGTAGATAGCGTCTGCATCCTGAACGATACGAACTTTCTCCGGAGTCACTTCGCCTACAATACGAACACCCAGACCAGGACCGGGGAACGGCTGACGGTATACAAGGTATTCGGGAATGCCAAGTTCCAGACCGGCACGACGAACCTCATCTTTAAACAGAAGACGCAACGGCTCAATGATTTCCTTGAAATCAACGCAGTCCGGAAGACCACCTACGTTATGATGAGACTTGATCACAGCAGATTTACCGAGGCCACTCTCGATTACGTCCGGATAAATCGTTCCCTGTACGAGGAAATCCACAGCACCGATTTTCTTTGCTTCTTCTTCGAATACCCGGATAAATTCTTCTCCAATAATCTTTCGTTTTTTTTCAGGATCAGAAACACCCGCCAGTTTGGAATAGAAACGTTCCTGTGCGTTTACGCGGATAAAGTTTAAGTCGTACTGACCGTCCGGACCGAATACAGCTTCTACTTCATCTCCTTCGTTTTTACGAAGCAGGCCATGATCTACAAACACACAGGTCAGCTGCTTGCCGACCGCCTTGGACAGCAGAACTGCTGCAACAGAAGAATCCACACCGCCGGAAAGTGCACAAAGCACCTTGCCGTCTCCAACCTTTTCACGGATCTGGCGGATCGTTGTCTCCACGAAAGAATCCATCTTCCAGTCGCCTGTACATCCACAGATATCATATACGAAATTGGAAAGCATCTTAGTGCCTTCCTGAGTATGCATAACCTCCGGATGGAACTGTACTGCATACAGCTTCTTCTCTGCATTTTCCATTCCTGCAACCGGACACACTGGTGTATGGGCTGTAATTTTGAATTTCACCGGTGCTTTTTCAATATAATCGGTATGACTCATCCAACAGATCGTGCTGGGGGATACATTTTTAAATAATGCAGATTCTGTATCCACTGCAACCTCAGTCTTACCATATTCGCTGACAGGCGCAGTTTTTACGCTGCCGCCCAGCATATAGGACATGAGCTGTGATCCATAACAGATTCCCAGAATCGGAATACCCATTTCGAATATCTCTTTCGGGCATCTGGGGGAATCCTCTCCGTATACACTGTTGGGACCACCTGTAAAGATGATACCCTTAGGGTTCATTTCCCGGATCTTATCCAGACTGAGCGTATAAGGATGCACTTCACAATATACATTACATTCTCTGACTCTTCTGGCAATCAGCTGATTGTACTGTCCGCCAAAGTCAAGAACAATAACAAGTTCCCGATCCATTCGTCTCCTCCTCGAGTTAATTTTGAAACAACAGGGCCAACAGTCTGAAAAAGTGTACCCGCACTCCATGACCACTGACCTGATATCATCATAATGAACAATTATAGTTGGAATCCCCTGTTCTGTCAAAGGTTTTCCATGCCGTTTCCTTTTCTGATTTACGAAAAAGATCGACCATCGCACCAATTAATCATTCACCATCTAAAGTCACTGCAATTCGGTAACCTTATTTCAACTTTTTTGCGCAAAATGCTCCCATTTATGTCCCTTATATCGGAGCACATAGAAGATTTCCCGCACAACCCAGTCGATAAACATCGCCATCCAAATGGAAACCAGGCCAAAGTGACAAACATAAGTGAATACGTAAGCAAGCACGACTCGAAATACCCACATGGAAAAAATAGCAACACTCATCGGCCAGACTACATCGCCTGCTGCCCTCAGTGTATTCGGAACGCCAAACGCCGGCATCCAAAGAAATGCACTTGCAACCGCATGGATCCGTACAATCTGAATCGTCAGCTGAGCTGCATCCGGTCCGAGATTGAAAAAGGTTACCAGTATCGGAGCTGACAGGTAAAGAATGATCGACAGACAGCCAATCCCGATCATCGCATCCCTGCAAAGACGTCTGGTATAATAACGCGCCTGGTCATATCTTCCTGCGCCAACGCATACGCTGACTACCGATACGATCGCAAGGTTGATGGCAAAGCCCGGCAGGTTATTCCAGTTCGCAATTGTGCCCGTAACCGCATTTGCAGCGATCGCAGAAGTCCCCATTGTTGCGACTGCACTCATAACGAGAATTTTACCCAGCTGGAACATGCTATTTTCCAGACCGTTTGGAATCGCGATATACAGGATCTTCTTAATCAGACTGCCATTAAACTTCCAGGTAATCTGCCCGCAGAGGTTGATTTCTTTTTTGGTTTGGAACATCAACAAAAAAATCACAACTGCCGCTACATATCTGGAAATGGTAGTCGGGATCGCAACGCCTGCTACACCCATGTGCAAACCATAAATGCAGATCGCATTGCCGACCACATTGATTACATTCATCAGCAAGGACACCCACATCGTCACCTTTGATTCGTTCATCGCCCGAAACAACGCCGCACAGGAATTATATATGGCAAGTGCAACAAACGAATACGTCGTGATAATCAGATAGGTCTTGCTCGCCTTCATAACGTCATCCTCGATTTTACCGAACATCAGACGCAGCAGCGGATCATGTGCCGTTATAAAAATAACGGAAATAACGCACGCGAGCAGTGTGGCGAACAATAAGATCTGCCATGCCGACTTACATGCGTCCTCTCTTTTCTTTTTCCCAAGGAAATGTCCTGAAACGACCGCACCGCCGGTTGCCAGAGCAGAGAACACATTGATCAGCAAAATGTTGACCGTGTCCACCAGTGAAACGCCTGAAACCGCCGCTTCTCCCGCTGCGGAAACCATAATCGTATCCGCCATTCCAACAGCAATTGCAAGAATCTGTTCAATGATCAGCGGTATAATCAGCTTCCGCAGATCCTTCCCCGAATAAAGCATTTTCCCCTCCATCCCGCAAAATATGCGGTTTTTATTTCTCATTTGTCTGGTATTTTCCCTTATGCTGAGTATAGCATATTTTCCCTGTCCCCGTAATATCTTGTAAAAAATGTTCTTTAGGGGATTTTATGAAAGAATATATTGAAGAACGTGCCATGGCGGTAGCCGGCTATATTATCGAATCCAATGCGACCGTCCGGCAGGCTGCCCGCCAGTTTGGAATCAGCAAATCCACTGTACATAAAGATATCACGGAACGTCTGATGCAGGTCAATCCGGCTCTGGCAAAAGAAGCCCGAAAGGTACTCGATATCAACAAATCCGAGCGCCATATCCGCGGCGGTATGGCAACCAAGGAAAAATATGAGCACGAGCATCTGCTGCACGCCTGCCAGAGAGCCGTATCCTGAATTTGACAGCACTCACCGCAGCAGTTCCAACAGTTCCTCGCGGGTCAGACCCTGCGCCTGCAGGCTCTCCCCTCCGAGGATTCTGTCTGAAAGCTGCAGCTTGCGTTCCTGCAGCTCCACGATTTTCTCTTCAATCGTCCCTTTGGCAAGAATTCGGTAAACATTGACCACATTTTTCTGCCCGATCCGGTGTGCACGGTCCGTCGCCTGATTCTGTACTGCGCTGTTCCACCACGGATCGAAATGGATCACCACGTCTGCCGCCGTGAGATTCAACCCGGTTCCTCCCGCTTTCAGGGAAATACAGAATACCGGAACTTCATCGTGCGCAAACGACTCCACCATTTCGATTCTTTTTTCTTTCGGAGTCGCGCCGGTCAGCATGTGGCTTGCAATCTTTTCCTCCTCCAAAATCCGGTATAGGCGCTCCAGCATCGTTGTAAACTGAGAAAACAGGAGTACCTTGTGCCCGTTTTCCACTGCGTTTCGGATCAGCCCACGCACAAGCTCTGTCTTTGCAGATCCTCCTTTATAATTATCATACAAAAGCGCCGGATCGCAGCAAAGCTGTCTAAGGCGCGTCAGTTCCGCCAGAATTTCGATCTTATCCGTCCGGATTTCCTCGTCGGATTTTTCCTCCAGCATCAGCTTCATACGTCTGACATGGGCATCATACAGCTCCTGCTGCTCCCCATCCATATCGGCATACAGGTTTTCCTCCAGCTTGTCCGGCAAATCCTGCAGCACTTCTTTTTTCAGGCGCCGCAGGACGAATGGACGGATCAGCCGCTGCAGCCGCTTCGCAGCGTCTTCGTCCTTATGCTGGACAATCGGCTGTTCCAGCTCTGTCCGAAACCGCTGATAGCTGTACAAATACCCGGGCATGAGATAATCAAAAATGCTCCACAGTTCACTCAGCCGGTTCTCTATCGGTGTACCCGTCAGCGCAAGCCGGAATCCAGTCTGAACCTGCTTGACTGCCCTCGCCGCTTGCGTTCCGTGATTTTTGATATACTGCGCTTCATCGATCACCTCGCAGAAAAAATGAAGCTCCTGATAGTCTGTGATATCCCGACGGAGCAGATCATAGGACGTGATCAATACATCCACTTCTTTCCAGCGATCCAGAACTTCCTTGCGCTGCTGAACATTTCCCGTTACCATATCCGCTTTCAGCGAAGGCGCAAACCGTTCCAGCTCATGCTTCCAGTTATAAACAAGTGACGCCGGGCAGACGATCAGGCTGCATCCGGTGTGCTCTACTAATAGAAAGCTGATGACCTGCAGCGTTTTTCCAAGCCCCATATCGTCCGCCAGAATTCCGCCGAACTGGTTACTGTAAAGCATTCCAATCCACGCGGCACCGGCTTTCTGATATTCCCGTAAAATTCCTTTTAAGGAGTCCGGCACATATTCCTTTTCGAAATCCGGATTCTGCAGCTTCTTGATCCGACTCGCGAAAGATACATCCCGAATTACTTCCATCATGGCGTTTTCCTGCAGCGCCTCATCCAGATACAGCATCCGGTACGCCGGAACCTCGATTTTGTCCTGCATCAGCTGCTTATCTGTCAGCTGCAGCGCCTGGCGCACCTCCTGTAGGGATTCCAGACCATTTTCTTCCATATTTACAAAGTCGCCGTTCTTGAGCCGGTAGAATTTTCGTTTCCGATCATAACGGGACAAAATTTCCATCAGCTCTTCCCTCGGCATATCCTGAGAAGACACTGTCAGCTCCAACAAGTCGCCGCCCATGGAAATTCCAACGGATACGCCGGGCGACGGCAGAACCCGCACTTTTTTCAGCGCATCGGAAACATACACCTCACCGATTGCAGAAAGCTGCACGATTCCTTCTGTCAGGAGACGATAAAACAATTCGTCGTCCTGATAAATAATCATTTCTTTTTTCAGATCATCATAAGTATTGCAATAGGAGCTTAAAATCCGCGCTGCTTCCGACTCGCTGACAAGATCCCGTCTGTCAATATCCCCTGTCAGATCGTATACACTATACTCCCATTCTCCATAGCAGGCGATTGCACGACAGCTGACCAGTTTCTCCTGTGGCATATCCAGATAAAACTGGAATTTTACTGCCGACAATTCCGTTTGCTTTTCATCGACTCCTTCGATCTCGCATTGAAAATGTTCTTTTAATATCGGCATCAACTGTCTGAAAAATGCCGGCAAATCCTCTTCCTGCAAAAAAGCCGTCCGGTTCGGGAGCTTTTTCATACAGTCCAAAAACTCGGTCACTTCTCCCAGCCCTTCATTGGAAACCCGATAAATCAGTCCGTCCTTAAAATACACCTGATCCCGTTCACAGGCATATCCGAACACATTTTCCAGGGAAAGCTCTGCACCACCTTCCGTTCCCGTCAGCTGCAATCTGCGTTCCAGTGCTGCGTCCGTGACATGCCAACGGCTCTCCGTTCCATCCAGCTGTACATAAAATACCCGGTTTCCCATCGCATCCAGAAATCCATCCAGTCCCCAGCCATCCAGCACGATCGTCCGAGCTTTCGGGAGCGCTGCCCGATACAGATAGGAATAACCGCTCGTCTGCAGATACGCCTTTTCATAACGGCCAACCCACTGCTCCAGAAATTCCACAAGCGGTCGCGATTCTTCGGTAAAGCTTCCTTTTGTATGAACAAATTCCAGACTTTTTCCATAGGAATAGCTGCTTTGCTCCCGAAGGGCGCGGATCATGGAAAAAATATCCTTTACAATATACATCCTGCCGATCCCGATCCGAAATTCCGCCCGGCATTCACGCGTATCACAAATAAGAAGCGGCTCCAGACGCACCTTCCCAAAGCTTTCTTCCTGCAGAACCGGAAGCATATGCCGGGCAGTCTGTTTCTGCAGAAGCTCTTTTAACTGTCTGGTCGTCTTCCGCTTCGGAACACCGGCAAGAAGCATGCTATCGCTTCCGGAGGCTGTAGTATTTCCCGGGGATCTGAGATTTTCCTGAATCTTTATCCCGTCCGTTGCTTCACCGATTTCTTTCTGGACGCCTTCCAGCCCACGCTGTTTCAGGAACTCCGACAGGCTCATATGCTCTTCTTCCACCCGGTCCGGATTTTCCAGATAATATAAAAGCACCGCCGTACAATGCTTGCACAGACCCTCATAGGAATAAAATGCAGGACAATCGCACCATGCCTCCTGCACGCTGTCTTCTTTCTCATCCAGCAGGATCCTCACGTCATAAAGATTTCTCCCGCTCCCTTTGACGTCCGCCTGAATCTGCCTGCCTTTTTTCGTAGTTTTTATCTGAAAGCGCCTGATCTTGCCCTGCCGCCAGATATCTACCCCTCTGGAATAGGAATACCCTGCCAGCTTTCGAATCTGTTCCCGTGTGATCATGCTGTAAGCCTCCGCTCCCACTGTCTGCGGTCCGTTCCTGCTGCCCCTGCCTGCGATGCAGCCTGACTGCATTGTGATCTCGCCAACCTCATCTTTTTATTATAGCAAGGAACTTTCTCTCCTACAACACACGCGGCGGGATTTCCGGAAAATTTGGTATTACAGTTCACTCGTCCCTTACGATTTTATGAACTGCTCTGCACTTCTGCTTCCAGCAAAAAACCAAAATAAACTGCCTGCCGTCTGAAAAAGGAGGCATCTTCCAATATTTCATGCTCCTGATGACGTCCCTGCGGCACAATCAGGGAATCCAATTCTGTTCCGAGATAACTGCTCAGCGCATAAAAATTGTCCAGCGATGGCAATGCCTTGCCCTGAAACCAGTTATAGATAGACTGCATCGCCGCCAGTCCCAAAAATTGTTTGATTTCTTTTGCCTCGATATTTTTCTTAATACAGGCTTCTTTTAACCTCTGCCCTGTCCGTAACACGTCGATAAGCGGATATCCCATTTTAGCCTCCTTGCTGTCTCTCCATCTTCTCTGTTTTGCCTTCTCGTCTAAGTTTTCTTACGGTCAGCGCAGTAAATGCGCAGACCTGCGGAACAGTTACTTTTTATTTTCTATTTATTCTACCTCATTGCGTGTCCCATTGTACGGACTCGCACCCAAAGATTCGTTACAGCTTACTGGAAAAGACCCACCGCACAGCCATGCGGAATTCCCGCGCCCGGACAGCGCTGACCGTTCTCATGGATTTCAACCCGTCCGGCAACTCCGGCAGGTCTGTATCATCAATCAAAATTTAAACTATCTTTCTATCTTTTCTACCAGACTAAATTTTGTTTGCTTGGGGCACAACTACCGGGGAGGGTAGTGTGTCTTGGGTCCGTTTTGGGAATTTCGTGCGGAGGGTCTGAGCAATCCGTTTTGTTATACGTATCATTCTGTCCTATTGAGGAGGATGTGCACTACCCATTGTCTAAAGCCAATGGGCTTCCTGCTTCGCAGACCTCTTCAAAGTTTTGCATCCACCTCCAAACAGGCTCGGCGGATTCAGGTCTCCTGCTGCTACACTTCGATCCAGGTTGCAGCATTTGACAGCGCAAGCTTCGTGTCCAGCTCCAGAAGTAATTCTTCCCTGCTCTCCTGAATCCTTTCTGTCAGACTGCGGAGCTTCGACAACTCCTGTGCAGAAAGGATAGGCTGCGGCGGCTTGAGCTGTCCAGCGTCGGCACGGCTGCCTTTCTCCTGCCAGGCGCTGCCTCTTCCTGCAGACGGATTCTGCAAAATCACTACATTTCCTTTCAGTGCCGGGCGGCGTCCAGACGGATTCTGTCCGTGCTTGGAAAACACCTTTTGTTTTTTCAAAATGCTTTCCAGATGATTCGTCAACAGCTGTTCAAATGCAGTGTCTGCTGTCTCTTTATCGTTCAGGCGGCTGCGCAGAGCGACTGCCTCCGAGACGGTCATATAGCCGCGCGAGGTATCCAGCCATGTCTCCCCGTTCGATCTGGCGACCGCGCTGCAGATCGAATCATACCGGAGGATCAGGTCCTGGATCTGCTGCAGGGCGGCATCGAGGTGCGCACCGCAATGCGCACTTGTCCCGTCAGATACTGCACCATGTCCTATGCTGCCAGACATCGCTGACTGTGCCGGCTTTCTGCCTGTCTTGGACGCGTCGAACCGCGCGCTTCTCCGTTCTGCAAAAGCGCCGTCCGTGCCTGCCTCCCTTCCCAGCTGTCCGATCTTCTTCGTGATCCGCTTCTTTAAAAGTTCGCGCTCCTTCAGCGCCTCTGTTACCGTCATCCTGCTCTTCATCATCATCGCCCCTGTCTGCATTGTGAACTCCCCATCGCCTTACACCAGTGGGATTGCGGCAGCCTGTTTTTTACTCTGTTATCATTTTATTCCAGATTTTTACCTCTGTCATCCAGTTACAAACTGATTGACAAACAGATGTTCTGTGCGTTAAAATATTTGTTTTTTACGATACCTTCCGCTGATTCGCAGCTCAGCTTTCCTGCGAAAAGAGACACGCGAACCGCGATACATTTTTCGGGTCGATTCTTGTCAAAAATTTTGCATTCCTATATACTGATATAGGATGATGCAGGATTGTGAGAGTGCGCAGCACAGAACAATCTACAGGCCTCAAGATCAGGGGCTTTTGCCATGTTGCCCACGAACCCATCCGGCATCATAGATATAAAAAACCACTCCGCAAAGATTGCCCTGCATGGGATTGTCACTGCTGCAGGACAGAATGAGAGGCATTATGATACAGCTTCAGACAAAATTCAGTCGGCAGGTCGATGAACATAACGTTCTCCCGGAATATCCGCGGCCGTCGCTGGTTCGTACTTCTTATTTGAATTTAAACGGGCGTTGGGAATGCGCCTTTTCCAAAACACCAGAAATCCCGCTTTCCTTCGATTTGAGCATTCTGGTTCCGTTTTCCCCGGAATGTCAACTTTCGGGCGTTTCCAGACAGCTAAAGCCCGGCGAATATCTCTGGTACCGCCGCATCATCCCCCTCGCAAAACCGCAACAGGATAAGCGTATCCTGCTCCATTTCGGCGCTGCAGACCAGACGGCGGAGGTCTTTGTCAATCGGATTTCTGCAGTGCGTCACTGCGGCGGCTATCTGCCTTTTTCTGCAGATATCACGGATTATCTCCAGGAGGGCGACAACGAACTGATCGTCCGGATTCAGGATGAAAGCAACACATCCTGGCATGCGCGCGGCAAGCAGTCCTTAAAGCCCGGCGGCATGTTTTATACGGCGCAGAGTGGCCTGTGGCAGACGGTCTGGATGGAAATTGTTCCAGTCAATTATATCGAACAGATTTTTTATCACACCGACTATGATCAGGGACTCGTCCACTTAAAAGTGCTGACACAGCACTCCACCCCGGTCGAATGCGTGATCTCCGGCAAGGACATGGAGCCGGTCTGCATAAACGGTATGACCAACTCCGAGCTGATCGTTTCTCTGCCCGATTTCCATCCCTGGTCACCGGAAGACCCGTTTTTATATCTCGTCAGCCTAAAAAGCGGCGTCGATCGCGTATCCAGCTATTTTGCGATGCGAAAATGCGATATCCAGACCGCGCCGGACGGCACACAGCGCTTTTTCTTAAACAATAAACCGTATTTTCAGGCGGGCGTACTGGATCAGGGCTACTGGCCGGAAAGTCTCTACACCGCACCGACGGACGAAGCGTTGACCGCCGATATTTCGCGGATGAAGAAGCTCGGCTTCAACATGCTGCGCAAGCACGCCAAAATCGAGCCCGAGCGTTTTTACTACCACTGCGACCAGCTGGGCATGCTCGTCTGGCAGGACATGGTAAACGGCGGTTCCGCCTATAAGCACTGGTTCGTCACCTATCTGGCGACTTTGATGAACTGGAATCATATTTCTTTTTCCGACGATGAAAAGCACGCCGGTCTGCTCTCCCGGCTCCATCCCGAGGGAAAAGACGAATTCCGGCGCGAAATCACAGAAACCATCGCCTTTTTGTACAACCATCCCAGCATCGTCGTCTGGGTTCCATTTAATGAAGGCTGGGGGCAGTTCGACGCGCTCGCAGCATGCGAACAAATCCGCACGCTCGATTCCTCCCGACTGGTCGATCACGCAAGCGGCTGGTTTGATCAGAAGGGCGGCGATATTTTGAGCCTGCATTATTATTTTCTGAAATTAAAATTCAAACCGGAAAGCAAACGTGCGGCGGCGCTGACCGAATTCGGAGGATATTCCCTTTCGATCCCCGGACACAGCTGCTGTAAAAAAGTATACGGCTACAAAAAATTCAACTCCACCGGTGCGCTGACCTACGGCTATATCGACCTGATCCGACAGACGATTCTGCCCGCTGTCAAAAAAGGCATCGGCGCGACCGTGTATACACAGCTTTCCGATATTGAAGAGGAAACAAACGGAATTTATACCTACGATAGAGAAATCTGTAAAATTGACCCCGACACGCTCCGCAAATGGAACCGGGCGCTCAAAGAAGCTGGAGAATGTAAAACATATGCCGACCATCCTACCGATCACTGATTTTCTTGACCCGCAGCTGGACATCTATGCCCGCCTTTCCGAGAATCAGCTGTTAAACCGCTGCGACCCACAGAATGGAATTTTTATTGCCGAAAGCCCAAAGGTCATCGAACGCGCGCTGGACGCCGGCTGCATCCCGATCTCTTTTCTGACGGAGGACAGACATCTGGAAAATCAGGCGGTTCCGTTTCTGGAACGCTGCCCGGACATCCCGTTTTTTTCCGCCCCGTTTGAGGTGCTCACACAGCTGACCGGCTTTGCCCTGACCCGCGGTATGCTCTGCGCCATGAGACGTCCGAAGCTCCCCTCTGTCGAGGCGCTCTGCCGGACTTCCAGCCGTCTTGTTATTCTGGAAAATATTATGAATCCCACCAACATCGGCGCGATTTTCCGCTCTGCTGCCGCTCTCGGCATGGACGGCGTGCTGCTGACCTCTGACTGCTCCAATCCGCTTTACCGGCGCGCGATCCGCGTCAGCATGGGAACCGTTTTCCAGATTCCGTGGACCTTTCTGGACAGCAGCTGGCCGCTTCCGGGGATTTCCGAATTAAAAAATCACGGCTTCCACACCGTTTCGATGGCGCTTCGCCGTGATTCTGTTTCGATTGATGATCCAAAGCTTTCTTCCAAACAAAAGCTCGCTGTCATCCTCGGCTCCGAGGGGGAAGGACTGTTGGATGAAACCATCAACAACTGCGATGACACCGTCTGTATCCCGATGTTCCACGGAGTGGATTCCTTAAATGTTGCCGCTGCAAGCGCAGTCGCATTCTGGGAGCTGGGGAAACGAAAATAAATACATTCGGCTCGCGTTTCTTACAAACACGAGCCTTTTCATCATTATAATTAGCTATCCGCTTCTTCTGTTTCAATTTCTAAACGATGGAGTATATCTGCTGCAATTCTGATATCTTCTATTTTGGTTATCCCAAAACATTTTTTACCAGCATCTTTCAACGATGCCCCAATATGATATGCTATCGTTTCATCGATAACAAGGAATCTGTCATGAAAAACGCCCGTATAATTTACTGTCAGCGTCGGATACTGACTATTAAAATTCGCTATATCCTGATTTGATAACCGAGTTCTGCGTACAGTATATACTATTATATTAACACTACTTTTCTTCTTTGCCAGAATATTCAATGTTCCCACATCAACATAATTATCAATTAAAACTATCGACTTTTCCGCTTTTTCAATTAAATTCACCAACAAACTGAAAGCATCATAAATCTGTCCCTCAAAAAATATCTTTTGCCTTACTTCCTCGTGTTCAGAAATATACGCAAAAATTTGATCAAATTTTTCATCAGCTTCCTTCTGATATGCCAACTGCTTTAATTCCAAACTATTTAACTTGTCAAACATCAATGCATTTTCAGTTAAAAAACGACGCATCTTTACAAAAGTATTCATTATATTTATACTTACCTGAACAGCTTCATCGCTTTTTAAAACAGCTGATAGCATTGCTATACCCTGTTCTGTAAATACATAGGGTAAATATCTGCGTCCTCCTTTAACAGACACTTCTTTTATCTCTACATTTGAGGTCGCAATTTGCGACCTCAAATCTGCATATTCATCATTAGTCAGTTGAAAACAAAAACTTTCCGGAAAACGTTTTGCATTTCTCTTCACACTTTCATTCAATCTCTTCGTCTCAACATTGTATAACTTTGCTAAATCACTATCTACCATAATCTGTTGTCCGCGTACATAATGAATTAAATTTTCAATTTCTTCCGCATTTTCAATAACTACAGATACATTTCCATTCATATTATCAGCCAAAATTATTTCTCCTATGATTTTTAATTGAGGTCGCAATTTGCGACCTCAATTAAATTGTACTTTCTCTTTTTTCTGTAGTCAATCAATTACAAATTTAATCGTCCTCTCTTCTTCCCATCCGCAAAACAGGACGACTGCACCCCAATTTGCAGCCGTCCTGTTTTGTTTAAGATTCAACCGGGATCAGAAACTCTTTGATTTTCTGATAATCCTCGGGATTGTAACACACAATTTCATAAGAATCGATTGCTGGATTGCTGAAAATTTCGGTCAGCCCAACAAATCTTGTAAGCTTAGATGCCAGATTCAATACGTCCTTTTCATCTGTAATCAGCTCTACACGTCCCTGACACTGATCCAGCGATCTAAAAAAACCATCCACATTCTGAATATTTTTTACTCTCATAGCATTCCTCTCTTATTCAAATGCAATCGCTTCTCCGGTTTCAGAAGATTTCCGGCACGCTTCCATTACAGCCAGTACTCTGCGAACACTCGGAATCTTAACAAACTGCTCTGCTTTTCCATCGATCACGTCACTGAAATTCCTATAGAAATCAAGAACATCTGTCTGAATCTCCGGCAAGGGTTCTTCCACAATGCCTCCGGGCGGTACCGGTGCAAACTGTCTGGTCGGTCCTGCAGCACTTTCTGCGATCTGTGGAGGCAGCTTTTCAAGCAACTGCCCGGTTCTGTAAATCGCACCGTCCACACCGCCAAGACTCTGGATTACCAGAGTTCCCTTATCTCCTGCTGCCAGCCATCTCGGTTGATATTTCAGAATATAAGTAGACAGTTCAATATGTGCGGTTACGCCATTATCCATTTTCAAAATAATCTTAAAATAATCATCGACTTCTTCATGCAGAACATTTTTCAGGTCTGCAAAAACTGTTTTCACTTTTGCATCCGGCATCATAAAAAGAATCTGGTCGATCAGATGAACGCCCCAGTCGTACATCATACCGCCGCCGTATTTTTTATACAGATGCCATTCATGCATATAACCGTTACCGGAATGGAGCCTTGATTCAATAGTGAATACCTTGCCTAACATACCTGTTTCATAAGCCTTTTTTACCGTGAGCATATCGCGGTCCCAGCGTCTGTTCTGGTGTGTGGTAAAGCATACGCCTGCTTCCTCGCAGGCTTTGGTCATTTCATCCAGTTCTGCAACATTCAGTGCTGCAGGTTTTTCTGTAATGACGTTTTTACCTGCTTTTGCTGCTTTAATCGCCATTTCTTTATGAAGATGATTAGGAACTGTCAAAATAACCGTATTAATTTCCGGATCTGCAAGAAGTTCATCCGCCGAATGATACCCCTTTATTCCTGCTTCGATTGCTTCCTGTACGCGTTCCTCTTTGATATCCGCTGCACCAATCACTGTAACGCCAGCCTTCGGTGCCTGCTTGCTGTGAAATTTGCCCATACCACCGAAACCGATAATACCTAATTTCATGCTCATAGAATTCCCCTCCTGTTTTTATTTTCATTTATCTTTCATCTGTGTGAAATCTTTTCATCTATATTATGGCATGCAATTGAAATATTTTCAATATTTTTTTATATTTTATTTACTTTTTCATTTATTTTTTCATTTCACGAGTCTTTTTTTCATCCAGGAACCGCTCATATATCGGCTTACTCCATAAATCATGCCCAGTCCCCAGCCAATTGGCAGTCCTGCAAACGCACCAAGATATCCGAAAAACGGCGCAAGAACCACTCCACCGATAATTCTTCCTGCCATTTCCAGAAGTCCCACATAAACAGGCGCCATGGAATCTCCCGCTCCGATCAGGGTACTTTTTGACATATAAGTAATATTCAGGAAAATCTGTCCAATGGCAGATACAACCAGATACTGTCCTCCAATCAGGACCATATCTCCTCCCTCTTTACTGAAAATACCAATCAGCGGCGTCCTGAAAACAATCATCACCGTCATGGCAATCGCAGTATAGGCAAGACCTATTTTCATCATGGCACGATATCCCTGCTTCACCCGGTCATAATTTCCCGCGCCAACATTCTGTCCGGTAAAAAACTGCATCGCGCCGGTCAAACCTCCCGGCGTATAGGCGAGCAGCATCTCGATTTTATTCGCTGCACTGTATGCCGCCATTACCGTCGCGCCGTACCCGTTGATAAACCGCTGCGTTATTATATTTCCGATCGAAATTGTCGCTGTAACCAGGGCCGATGGAATACCGATTTTTACCATATGTCTGGCAATCATCCAGTCAAACGCAATTGTGTCTTTTTCCGGATGGATAATCGTCTGTTTTTTCCATAAAATAAGAATACAGATCACTGCAGAGATCAGAGTTGCCAGAACCGTCGCATATCCTACCCCCGCTACTCCCATGGAAAATCCGGCAACAAACAAAATATTCATCCCGATATTTAAAATACAGGTTACAACCAGCACCAGCATCGGCACTACAGAATCTCCCAGCGCTTTCGAAATGCCAAATGCCATATTATACAAAGCCGTCGGAACAGCTCCCCAGAAAATAATCCGCAAATATAAAACCGAATCTTCCAGAACGTCCTCCGGAACGCCCATCAGTCCCCGCAGCAGCTGCCTGCTGAATAATACTCCAAGGATTCCAAGCACCACTGCCAGCATTAAAATAATATAAAATGAAGTACAGATCGCACGTTTTACATTTTTTTCTTCCTCTTTTCCCGCCCCGTAATACTGCGATACAATAACGCCCATACCGGTTGTCGCGCCGCCCATCAAAAGCAGGACAAACTGTGATACGGATGTTGTACTTCCAACTGCCGCCAGCGCATGATCCCCGATAAATCGTCCTACAACAAGCGAATCTGCAACATTATACAGATTCTGTAAAATCATAGATACAACAATCGGCAATCCAAACTGCAGTAGCTGCAGTGTAATATTTCCCTGCGTAAGATCTGTTTTTTTCTTTCCCATTTTTCCCTCTTTCATTTCTATATCATCCCTAACAGAGTACAAAACTCTGTACGCATTCTATTGTCATGAATCAAAAATTTCAATGATTCCAAATCCATTCGCCGGAACCGTGATCTGAAGCTCTATTTTTCCATGTTCCGTGCTCACCCGGAACATTTCCCGAGAAGGAACAGAAATCTGTTTCATATACTCCAGATCCTCCCCGGACAACTCGGGATATCCTCCGAGCTTCTCCCATTCATCCAGAATGCTTCCAGAACCGTCTTCCACCCTCTGGATCCGCACATTGACTCTTTCTGATTCCATTTCCTTCAGTACAAAATGAATCTCCAGCTGATCACTGTCCAAAAACAATTCGGAAAGTTCTTCATAGTGAAACAGACAATCTGACTTTTCCACCGCAGCATAATTCAAATGCTTCAGGTTGTGATATACAATCGTGTAATGATTATTCCCGTCTCCTGTAACAGCATAATTTGTCCCCCTGCAAATCAGCTTTTCTTTCATTTTTTTCAGAAAAAGAAACGCATAACCCGCCGGCTTCATAATTCCATCCCGGGACAAAAGCCCTGCTCCCCCGAACAGAACAGATCTGGAATCCGTATAATCCGAATACATGTCTGAGTAAACCCAATAACCCAGAATTTCCGGTCCGTTTTTCATACTGTCAATTGCATTTTTTATAATATAAGAGCCCTTGTACACTGTATCATTCAACAGACTTCTGTTCGATATCGTATTATTCCATGCACTGACATAAACGGCTGTATCCTCCAGACCACATTCCTTTTTTATCTCTCCTACCTTCTTAAGACACTGAATGAGAAAATCCGGATCGGTTACCCATTGCATCTGCGAATTTTCTCCCCGATAAGGAAAACCGGATAAAGAAATAAAGTCCGGGCATACTTCCATTTGTTTCCAGCATTCCAGAGAATTTCTGATGCGTTCTTCATTGCAGATATCGAATTCCCCGCCTCCCGTCTTTGCCCTGGGAGCATATCTGTGAACTGCACGATAAAGCGCTGCATAGCACGCTTCCTGATACCATTGGTACCAGACACCATCCCTCGGATAAGGGCTCCACATCTCAAAAATCCAATGTTCTACTTCTTTCTGTGTGAAATGCTTTACCAGATGTTCCAGTAAATCAAAAAGCAGTTTTTCCCACTCTTGGGGTGTATAGTCTGCAATTTCTTCATTTCGGTTTCCGCCCGTCTTTCGTGATACCCCATAGATATCAAAGGGTTTGGGTCCAATCTGGAAAAAGGGACGAATTCTGTTTTCCAACAAAAATTCGAGAATTCTGTCCAGATTTCTGAAATTTGGACGTTCTCCTTTCTGAAATGGAAGGATTCTCATATTTTCATGAAAAATCCCCCAGATTCGAACGTATTCAAAATCAAGTTTCTCTTTCAACAACAGAATATGCTTCTGTACCTGTTGATCCATCAGATCTGCTGCCGGTCCGATATTGATCATCTTCTGCCATGGAGTTTCACACACTTCGCCTGTCCGTGTATCTGCCTCTACAAAAATTTTACTGATCTGCTCTTCCACCAGATTTCGTTTCGCCAGACTGTCCCGAAGGACATCATAGACTACCTCTTCCGATAAATTTCCCAGTTCCTGTTTCTTATATTTTCCACGATACTCCGACGGTGTTTCCCCAAAGTGCTCTTTAAAAGCCTTGTTAAACATTGCCAGACTGGAAAATCCACTGTCGTTTGCAATCTGCAAAATCGATAAATCTGTCTGTTTCAATTCTTCTACTGCATGTTCCAGACGCATTTTCATAACATACTGCATGAAGTTAATTCCGGTCTCCTGCTTAAACGCCCGGGAAAGATGTGATTCTGAAACATATAACCTGGAAGCAGCTTCCGCAAGGGAAATCTCTCCATTATAGTTTTCCTGAATATAGAAAAGAACCTGCTGAATCCTGTCTGCCGGTGCTCCTTTCACCAGATATTTCTGTACAAGAAGTTCTCCGATTTTACAGGCCAGTTCTTTCTGTAAAAAACTGTCTTTGCCTTTCTGTTCGAAATAATTTACCAGGATCTCATGAAACAGTTTCCGTAACCCGGAGACATCCATACCATTCTGCGTACTGCTGCATTCAATTTTAAAATTTTCTATTCCGCAGCATTTTGAGAAAAAGGAATGTTTAAAATACAGACGTGCCGCGAGACCGCCCTTTAAAATCAGTTCTTCTACAGAATCCCCTACATTAAATACATGAATATCGTCCTTTTGCAGGATAATATTTTCCTGATTCACTTTTAAAGCCACTTCTCCACGAAGTAAATAAAGGATTTCTATTCTGTATTTCACATTTTCTGTTTCTTCCTGCAGTTCCTGTATGCGAAGTTCTGTATTTTCTGTAACCATTTTTCTCCCTGTTTGAAAATTTATATGAAATTTATTTATGAAAGCTTTCATTATCTTATTGCTATTTAACACTATAATACGCTATAATAAGATAAGTTAAGCCTAACTCAAAATAAAATAGAACGGCATCCTCAATAACATTTCCCTGCTATTTTCGATGCCCTGTGAGGTCTTATGAAAAAGAGTAAAACGACCATTCTGGAAATCGCTGATCAGGCCGGAGTTTCTCCCGCAACCGTCTCCCGTGTGCTGAACCACCGTTCTTTGGTAAAAGCAGACACCATCAGCAAAGTGGAAGAAGCCATGCGTACCCTTGGATATTCTTCAGGCTCCGGCAACACGTCCGGCATTGATAACGTCCCGGTAATCATCCTCAATATTCCGGATACCAACACAATTTTCTATCATGAAATCGTCCGCGGTGCCAAACAGGCAGCCAAAACGCATGACTGCCATATTATAATCAATGAAGTCACTTTAGGATCAGATGATGCGGAGCCGCTCTGCAAGCTTGCAAAACGAATCCAGGCATTTGGCATTGTAATGATCAACAGTGTCTCCGAATCCTTTTTATCCCATTTGAGTTCTGTATGCCCGGTTGTGCAATGCTGCGAGCATAATGATAATACCCGTTTTTCCTATGTCAGCATCGATGACTACAGCGCCGCAAAACTCGCTACAGATCACCTGATTTCCTGTGGCTGTAAAAAAATTGCTTTTCTGAATGGTCCGTCCTCCTATAAGTATTCCCGAGAACGGTATCGCGGCTTCCTGGACTCCATGAATGCTGCCGGGCTTCCTGTTGTTGACCGTTGGGTCTGTCCGGTTCCGGATGTCAGCTATGACCTTGCTCTCGCATCTGCACAAAGATTACTTGACGATCAGGACAGACCTGACGCTTTCGTGACAGTCAGCGATATTCTCGCTATGGCTGTAATCAATGCCGCCAGCCATTATCATCTTACTGTTCCTGACGATATCATGGTAACCGGATTTGACAATATTGCCATATCCAAGATGATGAACCCTACTATTACGACTGTCAGCCAGCCAAGATTTCAGATGGGATATACTGCTGTTGAACTGCTTTGCGATACGGTTGCACATCCCGGTTCCAATCCAAGGTGCATCAATATGAACACTGAGCTGATTGTCCGTGCTTCTACTTCCCAAAACTGATCACATCAGAAACAGGATCAATCCATAATACAAACCAGCCGCTGCCCCGAATATTGCTGTCCAAATCAGCATATTCCGGTAGCGGTTTTTCGTAGGCATTTCCGGCTCTCTTTCATAAAGGGCCAGATCAGCGTCCTCTTCCCCCTCCGGATTATTCGCTTTCTGATAGAGGGACAATTCTGCATATGGGATTTCATCTGCAAACCGATAAACCTTTTCACTATATCCAAATTTTTCTGTTCTCACGATCTGAATCACACACAGAGCTGCTGTCACAACTCCGAGGAACAGCCAGCTAAAAAAGTACGAATATCCGCTGTTTTTCCAGAAAAGCTCCCAGGTACCATCATTTTTATGCCCCAGACATGCGATCAGCTCCACAGCTACAGAGCAAAAAGGCAGAACTATCATCCCCCAGTAAACCATACGGATCAGACCCGGAAGAAGCGGTTCAAAGCTTGCGCGGATAATTTTTCTGCGTTTTCTCTGATTCTTCTCCTGCAGTTTTTCTTTTTTTCGGATCTCACTTTCACGGCTAAATGGCTTCAGCATATTTCTGCCTCTCTTTTCTGATCGTTCCAATAACCTTTATTTTTTATTTCTCAGTATACGTTCTTTCTATTTTCCCTGCAATGTCATTCAAAGGATTTTCTAAATCCCTGTCATCCTTCTACAACCTCACGCTGCTTGATCAGGCATTTTTCCTTCCACTTTCCACTCTTATATCGAATCATTCCGAATATGGAGTTCAATGCCCAGCTAGCCGGCGTTCCGATAAAAATGCCAATGTATCCGAGTGGAGTAAAATATGCCAGTACATAGGCAATTCCAACTCGCATGACCAGGCCAATTACACTCAATACCGTAGATGCCGTCGCGTCTCCGGCACCGGTAAGAGTAAAACGGAACGTATAATCAATTCCATTAAAGAAAATGCCAATTGCTGTAGCAATCAGATAGTACGAACCAATCATAATCGTTGTTTCTGTCGAGGTAAAAAGTCCCATCAGGAAACGTCCGCCAAATCCCAAAACGCAGGCAGAGAAAATCGAATAGACTGCAATAATCTTAAAACAGGATGCCAGTCCTTTTCCTACTCTGTCAAATTTACCTGCGCCAACGTTCTGTCCTGCAAAAGTCTGCATACCGTCAGATACTCCTCCGGGCGGATACGCAATCAGCTGTTCCACCTTTGTCGCTGCTGCAAAAGCTGCCATTATCGGCAGTGTCGGTGTTGTGAAATCATTGATCATAGTCTGAATCAGCAATGCGCCGATTGTCATGGTCGAGGATTGCAACGTTGCTGGAATACCAATCTTTAATATCAGCTTTGCTGCTTCTTTATCCGGTTTGAGCGCTTCCGCATCCGGATGGATTGCTTCTGTTTTTCTCCATAGAATCGTCCAGCAGGAAATTGCGGAAATAATATTTGCCAAAACTGTTGCGTATGCAACACCATCTGTTTTCATATGAAATACAGTTACAAATAAAATATTTAATGCAATATTCATAATGGCCGTAATGATCAGTACGATCATGGGCGTTACCGAATCCCCCAGCGAGCGGGAAAGCACATTTCCCATATTATAAAATGCAACCGCTATCGTTCCTGCAAAGATGATCCGAAGATATACAACTGCCATTTCCAGCGTTTCACCTTCTACATGCATCATGCGCAGAATCGCCGGACTGAAACTGATTCCGATCACCGTCATCAAAAGCGACACCCCGATCACGATATACATCGCTGTCATCATGCTCTTTTTCACATTTTTATAATCTTTTGCCCCGATAAACTGGGAAACAACGACACCCATTCCGGTCGACAGGCCATATACCAGCATCAGGAGCACACTCGAAACCGTACCTGCCGTACCTACCGCGCCCATTGCTGTATCTCCGACAAAATTGCCGATAATCAACGTATCCGCCATATTATAAAAGCTCTGCAAAATCAGGGTACATGCGATCGGCAGAGAAAACATCAACAATTCTTTTGTCGGATTTCCCTGCGTAAAATCCCTGATAGCTTTTTTCTTTCCAACCGCCATTTTAACTTCCTCCTGAACCTCTCGAATCTCTTCCGGATTCCATTTTTTCTGAGAAAAAGGGCGGCTTCACCCAGGTAAGGCCGCCCTTTTTCTCTATTCATGGCAACAGATTGCTCCCAGAGCATACCTGCCATTGTTCCTTACAGCTCTGCTTCAATACATCTCTTGAGCATTTCATGATTTTTGCGGACCTGATCCACTTCATCGATCCACTTATCTCTTGTACAATCCTGCCAAGCTCTCTGTCCTTCAAATTCTGTACAGATGTAGCCGTCCCAGTTATTCTGCTTTAACAGACTGATCACATCTTCAAATCTCTCCGCAGGCTCCGTATAATGTCCGGGCTGTCCGGGAATTTCGATCATATCGTGGCACTTTCCATGGAAGCTGAATACATAAGGCAGAATCGGAATCAGATCAGAAGGATCTGCACACTTGTTCCACTTAAACGCTCTTTCCTGCGCAGGAGTCAGCTTGCCTTTGAAATTCTTTTCGATTTCATCACCCAGCTTATTTAAGTTCATCGGGTACAGGCTTTCATACACAACGCGGATTTCCTTTGCAAGATCCGGATCCATATGACGCAGCTCTCTTTCGATACCATCGATGTAAGGTCCTCTGTTGAAAATACCCATATCCGGAACAAAACCGACCTTCTTGGTTCCTGTCTTCTTGATAAATTCAACGGTTTCCTCTACTGCAGTACCGGGTCTTTCACAAAACAGACCTTTGATGGTAGGATCAGGTCTGATCGGAATCGGAAGATGGATTTCCCATGCAATACCGACATCCAGCTTTTCTGCTGTATCCAGCGCGCCCTCAATAACGTCCGTAGGCAGACCGGTCATAGTACGGATATGCTTAAATCCCATATCATGGGCAAGCTGCAGATCCAGCTTCAGCAGTTCGGAAGCTTCTCTGTGATTCAAAACATGATCTCTGAAACGCATGGTATCCAGGAATCCATCAAATGCAACCGGCTGCAGATTATATCTTGCCATTGTATTATTCCAGTCACCGATAAATTCTTTCGAAGGAAACGGATAACCTGGAACAGTAGCTTCATTGATAATTTCCACACCATCACAGTGCAGGTTGTCATGAAGTTCCTTGCACATATCCTTCCAGTTCATTTCTCCAAAAAACTGTGCCTGCTGATAACTATAAAAAGATACACCTCGTTTGATTGCCATCTTATTTGTCCCCCTTCTCTCAAATTTCTACATCGAAATAGTAAACTTCCTGCTGTTTGCCTGCCATTTCTCTCGGCAGAGGAGTGTTGTCAATCCATTCCTGGTCATGTGCCTGCCAGCCATACTGTGTCATCAGACCCTGCATCAGGCCTAAACGATGTTTGCCTTTTGCCAGACCGCCCGGGCATGCAACATACAGTGTTGCATAATCATCATAATCCCAGTGCTCCCATGCTGCTTTGGCGATTTCCTCAAAGGTTCTGGGCGCTTTGTTATTGATCTCGAATTTCTGTGTCTCCAGCGGATATTCCACACCGTCAACTTCTACATAATAGCCTCGCACCAGGCTCAGAAAACACCCTCTGTATTCTCCGATATGTACGTCTACTTTAAATCCTGCTGCTTCGCCGTTTTCCTCATAATTCTGAAAACTGCCGTCCTTAATCAGATAAGCATCAAACATTTGTATACCCCTTCCTTTCTTTTTCCTTACAGAATATCTTCCTGCGCCTTAAAACGCTCCAGGTATTCGTCAAATTTGTCCCCATATCTCGGCTTTCTGCCAAGCTCTACCTGATGTTCCAGAACACCTGCCAGACGCAGTCTGGAACGGTTCTGTTCTTCTTCAGTAAATGTTACCTTAACCTTATGTCCATCCATTTTCAGGGTTCCGTAAATGCCACATACCGGACAGCATACTGTATCTGTTCCGTTCAATGTCATTTCATTGCAGTGACATACAGGACATACACCCGGATCGGATTCCCAGGTAATTTCACTGTTCTTTTTGGAATATGCTTCAACAATCCTGCGTCCCATATGCTTCGCATCTGCAACTGTCTGATCTGTCAGTTCCTGAGATCTCCACATGCCATGCGCATTCATCTGATCAACTACCTTCATGTTGATGCTCATTCCGAACAGATTCAGCTGATTAAGTCCAAAGGAAACCCAGTGATCCGTTGCTGCTCCGCCGATTGAAATATAGGAAACCAGATGTCTCTTTAAGCATCTCTTTTCCAGCGGAACATCCCCTTCTGTATCCTCCCGTTTCGCATTTTCAAACAGCATATATGCTTTGTCATGTGCCGGCCCGAAGCGATCTACAAAATCCTTTAACTGTCCGACAGGTCCCAGTACATAAACCGGAGCCGCTACGATAATACAGTCCGCATCCAGCACTGCATCGGAAATTGCTTCATAATCATCCTTCTGAATGCATCTGATCTGCTGCTTTCCGCTTTCCAGCATTCTGGAACAGGCTCCGCATCCGATACAGCGATTGATTTTTTTCGTAACTGTATCAATAATCTCCGTTTCTGCACCGGCTTCCTTTGCTTCTTCCAGAGCAATGTTTAAGTACTTTTTACATTCTCCGTTGATACGTCCGAAATTTAATCCAAGAACTTTAATTTTTCCCGCCATTTGAATTCCTCCTGTATGAATTTTTGACGTCTCTTAACTGATGAGATTATTTTATCAAAGTTCTTTTTTCCCTTCTGCTATTCTTTTATCATCTTTTCATTCATTTTTTTGAATATTTTCATTTTATGAAATATTTTTTCATGATAATATCAAAAATTGATGATTCTTTTTTGATTACCAGCCAAGGATCTTCAAATATTCGCGACTTCTGCGGGCAGCTTCCATCGGATCCAGTTCATAATGCTCATCCTGTTCCACGATCACCCATCTGGAACCGATTTCCACACAGGTCTTTAGGATCGGCTCCCATACCTGTAAACCGAAACCTACCGGGCGGAATTCAAAAATACCGGTATCTCCTTCTTCCTCTTCGGTCTCGATTCCGATCAGCTTGTACATGTTTTTCGGATTTCCTTCTTTATAGAAGTCCTTCAGATGAACAACTTCACATCTTGCCCCGTACTTTTTCAGGTATTCTACAGGGTTCTGTCCGGCAACCTTGATCCAGCACAGATCCGGTTCTACCTTCAGCAGATCTTCCGGAATCCGGGTATAAATATCGTCAAATCCAAACGTTCCGTCCGGCAGGGTTACGAATTCAAAATCATGGTTGTGATATTCCAGCTTGATGCCGTTTTCTTTCATCACCTGTCCGATTCTTGCAAACTCTTTCAGTGCGCCTGCATATCCCGGCGTATTGGGTCTGTATTCTTCCGGAAGATACGGAATTGCAATATATTTCACGCCAATTTTTTTGTAGGTATCCGCAACCTTCTGCGCATCCTCCATCATCTCAACAAGCGGAACATGTGCAGAAATCGGAATCAGACCTACCTCATCCAGTACCTGCTTGATATATTCCGGCTCCAGACCATATAAGCCTGCCAGCTCTACGCCGTCATACCCAAGGTTCTTTACCTGCTGCATTACATTTTTGAAATTTTCCGGAGTGTTTTCCAGAAGATCCCTTAAACCATATACTTGAATTCCTACAGGAAGTGTTTTGCTCATTTTGATATTCCTTTCTTTTAAAGCAAACAGGCACTGCACATTTCAGTGCAGCGCCTGTTTGCACTGTTTTCGTCGGATGCCCCTGTCAGGGCACCCTAAAGGTATAAACTTTCAAAAGGGGGACTTTGTATGATAAAGAATTCCGGAGATTAGAATTCTGTATCAAACTTGTATAATTTACCGTTGATCATCTGCTCTCTGACAAAAGTCGAAGGAGAGTTTTCAATGATCTCATCATAGGTTACGCTGCGTCCCAGTTTCTGGGAAAGGAAGAAGCCATCCGTTACAATCAGCTGATTCAATGCGATTTCAGGTGTGTTGTAACGAGTTTCATCATCCAGGATACCCAACTTATAAGCCAGCCACATGCACTGGTTATCATTGTAATACCACATCTTGGGATCCTTGCGGACTTCCATTTTTCCATTCTTATCGCATTCCAGATTTACTTCCACATCTCTTCCTTCTACATTGCCGCGGAAAATCAGATCCGGTTCGCCGCCAAAGTTCGGTCCCATATTCGGATTTTTGCGAGCAAGCTTGCCGCCTACCGTATCGGTGTATTTTACTTCCAGACCGCCGGAGGAACCAAGGATATAGGTCATATCATAATCCTTATAGTTATTTGCGGAGGTACTCAGGAAATGGAAGCCTACACCATTCTCAAACTTTACAAAACCATCAATCGTATCTTCTACACCGTAACCATCCTCTACCTGAACCAGGGAAGGATCAAAATCTACAAAGTGACCGGTAAAGGCGTTGACCGACTGTACCTTCGGGCAGTCGAACAGATACAGAATCTGACCGATTACGTAGATACCAAGGTCAATAGAAGGTCCATGTCCGGCATATTTTTCAGACAGGAAATCCTGTGTGAATTCCGGCAGATCATATCCGGGACGTCTTCTGGAAGTGCACTGTTCAAGGTTTACATAATAAGGTGTTCCCAGTTTACCGCTCTTGATATAATCTTTCGCAACCCTTGTCTGAGGAGTCATCAGCGCGCTGATCTGAACATGGAATTTTCTTCCCAGCTTCTTTGCACAATCAAGCATCAGTTTTGCATCTGCATAGGTTACTGCTGCTGGCTTTTCGCAATAGCAGTCAAATCCGGCTTTCATGACTTCAATCGCAACCGGAACATGCAGGTTGTTATGCACGCATACATCGATCGTATCGATATCATCGCGCTTTAACATATCGTGATAATCTACATACTGGTCTTTTTCTTCCAGACCGTATTTCTTTCCCCACTCAGCCAGTCTTTCCGGAATAATCTCCGCAACTGCAACGATCTCTGCACGGAAGCCAAGCTCTTCTGCACGCTCGTTGATGTTTTTATAAATCTGCATATGGCGATGAGAAATCATACCGCCGCCGATAATACCTACACGAACTGTTTTTACCATAACAATACCCTCTCTTTTCTGTTTTGGAAGATTGTAAAGAACCTTTTCTTCAGTTCCCGTGCAGGAAATGACTCCTGCGCGGGACATTTTTATGATTCTGCTTTTTGTACTTAATTACCTGTACTGTACAGATTACTCATATCCTGTACACCTACTCCATATAATGCGAAGCCCTGCAGATCAGGTCTTGCAACCGTCAAACCAACGTTTGTATACGTAGTAACCGATACATGATGCTCTCTGAAATATTTCTGAACCTCTGCATAAGCAGCCTTCCGTTCTGTTTCATCATAGGTTGTCAGCGCTTTCTGACAAAGTTCGGAATATTCCTCATCCTGATAGCCGCAGCCGCCTAAAACATCCGCAAAGCTATAGTCCAGACCATCTGTTGTACGAACTGCTTCAGAGTAGTATGCACACTGCTGGGAAGAAACGTACATATCATAATCACCGGTGCCCAGCGCCTGGAAATGAACAGGCATCTCAGCCATTTCGATATTCATCTCAATACCGCCGGCACGGAGCTGTTCCTGAATCATTGTTAATTCTGCAGTTGTAGAAGTTGCACGGCAGGTAACAGACACACCATCTGCATATCCTGCTTCTGCAAGCAGCTGTTTTGCTTTTTCAACGTCAACAGTCTTTGTTGCATTCTCAGAAATACCATCCCACATCGGGCAAACCGGAGAAATTGTAGTATCAGCGACCTGTCCAAGACCGGAGTTTGCAACCTGAAGCAGTGCATTTGCATCGATCAACCAGTAAACCGCTTCTCTTACTTTTTCATCCTTAAACGGTCTGTCACCAGTGCTGTTTAAGAAAATCGTACTTACCATACCATTATCATTTAATACGGCCTGTACATTTGGATCTGCATCATATACAGAATAATCGGAAACCGCACAGTCAAGCGCTACATCCGCATCACCGGACTGAACAGACATGGCGCGGGCAGAGGAATCATTGATAAATACAAACTTATAGCCTGCAAAGTAGCCTTTGTTGTCCTGATCCCAGTAATCTTCGTTTCTTTCCAGTTCGATATACTGACCGGGAACCCATTCTTTAAATTTATATTTACCGGTACCTGCATTTTCCAGATACTGCGCTGTTACATCTGCACCGCCTGCTGCTTCGAAGATATCCTTATCCACTGCCAGACAGGTATTAAAACCAAGGATATTCTGTGCCTGTGCCCACGGTGTTTTCAGTGCCAGAGTAATGTGATAATCATCTACAACTTCTGTATTATCTACATCCCATACAGAATAGTAGTCACCTGCATGTACGCCGCGGACACCCTGCTGGAACTGATACAGTACATCGTCTGCTGTAAATTCTTTTCCGCTCTGGAATTTAACGCCTTCGCGCAGTGTCAGCGAAATATGGGTATCGTCCACAAGATCAATTGCCGTTACCAGACCAGAATCAGTAAATGTCATTGTCTTGTAATCCTGAATCACAAGAGGCTCATACATCAGTCTTACAACTGCTGCAATATAGTTTCCTAAAAATACAACATCCGGTACCAGACTGTTCGGTTCAGCCTGCAGCGCTACTGTAATCACTTCATCACTCAGACCTTCCGGCTTCTGTGCGGTTGTATCACCGGAAAGCTCCGCCTCTGCAACTGCACTCTCATCCACAGCCTCTGCAGAAGCAGCCGGAGCTGCAGTATCTGCAGTACCTGTACTACCGCATCCTGCGACCATCGACACTGTCATGGCTGCTGCCAGTAACGCCGCCAGCAATTTTTTTCGTCCCTTCATTTTGTAACCTCCCTTTTGCCGTACACTCCCCTGCATCGGCATATTTTATTTATTTAGTTCTTCCACTCTGTGACATTTTACAAAGTGGTTGTTCCCCATATCCCGAAGCTCCGGTTCCTGTTCTCTGCAAAGATCTGTTGCATACGGACAGCGCGCCGCAAATCTGCAGCAGGGTTTCGGATTTACCGGACTCGTAATTTCACCTTTCAGCACGATTCGTTTCTGTCTGTCGTGGATCGAAGGAACCGGTATTGCAGAAAACAGTGCCTGGGAATAAGGATGCAACGGTTTTGCAAACAGTTCCTGATATTCCGCTTTTTCTACAACCTGTCCCAGATACATCACGGCGATATCATCTGAAATATGCTTTACAACTGACATATCATGGGTAATGAACATATAGGTCAGATTCTTTTCTTCCTGCAGATCCATCAACAGATTCAGAATCTGTGCCTGAATCGAAACGTCCAGCGCAGATACCGGCTCGTCACAGACGATGAATTCCGGGTTTAAGGACAGTGCTCTCGCAATTCCGATTCTCTGCCGTCTTCCTCCATCCAGCTCATGCGGATAGGAATTGGCAAGCCGTTTTGCAAGTCCAACCTCTTCCATCAGCTGAAAGACCATTTCATCCAGTTCCTTTTTATTTTTGGCCAGATGATACGTCTGAATCGGCTCTGCAATCAGCTGAGAAACGCTCATTCTGGGATCCAGAGAAGCATATGGATCCTGGAAAATCATCTGCATCCGCATCCGCATATTTTTGAATTCATGCTGAGACATATGCGTAACTTCTTTTCCATCGAAATAAACTTCTCCGTCCGTCGCATCCTCCATTCGGATCAGCGTTTTGCCAAGCGTTGATTTTCCACAGCCGGATTCCCCTACGATTCCGATCGTTTTGCCCTTTTCAATATCCATCGTGACGTCATCGATTGCATGAAGCAGTCCACGGGGCGTGTTATAATATTTCTTCAGATGTTTAATTTCAACTAAAGCCATGTTATTTTGCCTCCTTCTGTGCCTGTGCAATCCTGGAACATGCCACGGTATGTCCTGGTGTAATTTCGATCAGCTTCGGATTGCTGTTTTTGCAGCTGTCACATTTTACCGAACATCTGTCATAAAAGCTGCAGTATGACGGCAGATCCATCGGATTGGACATTAGTCCGGGAATCGGTTTCAATCTCGGCGAATCGTCCTGAAGGTTTGGCAGAGAATCAAACAGTCCCTTCGTATACGGGTGTTCCCGGTGATCGAAAATATCTTCCAGAGAACCTTCTTCAATCTTTTCTCCGGCATATACAACCATGCATCTATCACAGATTTCTGCTACAACACCAAAATCGTGTGTAATCAGCATAATCGCTGTTCCGAACTTTCTCTGCAGTTCCTTCATCATTTCCAGAATCTGTGCCTGAATGGTAACATCCAGCGCAGTTGTCGGTTCATCTGCTATAATCAGATCCGGTCGACACGCCAGTGCAATTGCGATGACTACTCTCTGTTTCATACCGCCGGAAAACTGATGCGGATATTCTTTATAACGGTCTCTTGGAATACCAACCAGCTCCAGCATCTCTCCTGCACGCTTTTCTGCTTCTGCCTCAGAAATTTTTTCATGAATCCGAATCACCTCTGCGATCTGATCTCCGACATATAATACCGGGTTCAGTGCAGTCATCGGATCCTGAAACATCATGGAAACCTTTTTGCCGCGAATCGTTCTGTAAATACTTTCCAGACGTTTTTCGTCCCGTTTTCTCGCTTTTTTACGGGCAAAATCGAAAAATCCCTTTGCCTCCGGTTTTTCGGAAAGCATTTCATTTCCTTCTATTTTTATACTGCCAGAAATCACATGAGCCGGAGGTTTGGGAAGCAGTCCCATAATGCTGAGCGCTATTGTTGTTTTACCTGCACCAGTTTCCCCAACTACTCCAAGAATTTCTCCCGGATGAATATCAAAAGAAATATCATTTACCGCTTCACAGATTCCCTCATCTGTTTCGTAATGAACGGTCAGATTTCTGACTTCCAAAAGATTTTTGGTTTTATCCATCGTAATCTCCCTTCCGGATCTCTTATTTTAATCTGGGATCCAGCGCGTCTCTCAGACCGTTTCCAAATAAGTTAAATGCTACGACTGTAATTGCAATCATCAAACCAGGGAAATACACCATATGTGGTGCCACTGCCATATACTGCTTTCCTTCAGAAAGAATTGCGCCCCATTCCGGAGTCGGAGGGGTCAGGCCAACCCCCAGATAGCTCAGGGAAGAAATCGTTAAAATCGTTCCCGAAATAACACCAATTGCATTGATAACGATCATACCAACTGCATTCGGAATCAGATGTTTCAGCATAATATGCAAATCTGATACACCGATCGATTTGGATGAATTTACATATTCATTGTTTCTTACCATGAAAACTGCAGCTCTTACGTTTTTCGTCATACCCTGAATCGTTCCGGCTGTAATCGCTACAATCAGCTGCCACATCCCGTTTCCAAGGATAGCAACCAGCGCAATACAGAGCAGAATGCTTGGTATTGCCTGAATGATATCGATGAAACGCATGATAATATTATCCGTACGTCCTCCGAAATATGCGGCTGTCAGTCCAAGTCCTCCGCCGATCAAAAGACCGAGTAAGGTACAGACGATGCCGATCGGAAGAGAATATCTCGCGCCATATACGCAGCGGCTAAACAAATCTCTACCCAGATGATCTGTTCCAAACAGATGTTTTAAAGATGCTCCCTGCCGGACTGCTGTATAATCCTGTTCCTGATAGCTATACGGTGCAATGACCGGTGCTAAAATCGCCACGATAAACATGATCAGAATAATAACCAGTCCTGCCATAGCGGTTTTATTTTTGCGAAGACGTTTAATTGCTTCCCTTCCCGGGGTATTGCTGGTAACTTTTGCATTTTTCTTTACCTTTTTGTCCAGCTTTTCCATAGCAGGTGTTCTGATTTTGGACATTTACGCTACCCCCTTTGCTGCTTTTGTTTTCTTTACAGAAGATTTCATCAGTGTCGTTTTCAGTCTCGGATCAGCTACCGTATAGCCAACATCCACAATAATATTGATAATACAGCAGATCAGTGCAATTACGATGATGCCGCCCTGCAGGGAAGGAAAGTTTCTGGCAGATACCGCATCCGCAATATATTTACCAACACCAGGTACTGCAAAAACCTGTTCCGTTACAACCGCACCACCCATCATGCCTTCCAGACCACCTCCGATACCGGCGATGACCGGAATCAGTGTATTGCGGAATGCATGTTTCCAGATAACGATTGTTTCTTTCTGACCTTTCGCTCTTGCTGTTTTAATGTAATCCTGACGGATAACCTCCAGCATATTCGTTCTGACGCCTCTGGTTGTTGCAGCGACCGAACCGAATGTAATCGACACAATCGGTAAAATCCAGCTCTTTAAGCTTCCGTCATACATAGACGGCACCCAGTGCAGATCAATCGCAAACCACTGAATCAGCATCAATGCCAGCCAGAAACCCGGGACAGAAGCACCGATCATGGTAAAAACGACGATGATGCTGTCTGCAACCGAATTTTGCTTTACCGCAGCCAGAATGCCGAGTGGTGTTGCAATGATCTGTGCGATAAACATTGCCCAGATTGCAATCGTGATCGTATTCGGCAAACGCATCGCGATTTCCTGTGCTACCGGCTGTCTTGTTTTATAAGACGTTCCCAGATCTCCCTGTACTACCCCAAGTACATAAGAGCCGAACTGCTTCAAAACCGGATCATTTAATCCAAGCTGTTCGCGGAGATTATTTTTCATCTCCTCTGTCGCAGTTCCCGGAAGAAGCGATGCTACCGGATCGCCGGGTGTAACTGTCTTCATAATAAAGACGAGGACAATAACACCGAACATAACCGGGATGATGTACAGAATTCGTTTTAAGATGTACTTCAGCATGTTGTTCCCTTTTCCTCCTTTTTCATCGAATTACCTTCCCTTTTCCTTGATGTGCTTTGAAATATTTTCATTTGAATGAAATCTTTCATCTGATGTCAATATAATTCATTTATGCAGTCTTGTCAATATATCTCTATTTTTTATTTCCTTTTCGTTATAATGCACATTTTTGTAATTTAGATTTTATATATTTTTCATTTTTATGAAATTATTTCATTTTCATCTTGTTTTATTTTCATTTTATCATTATAATTGTTTCATAAAATCATTGAAAAGAGGCGAATCATGAAATTCAAAAGAACCACGGTTGCAGAAATTGCCAAAATAGCACACCTCTCTCCTGCAACTGTTTCCAGGACTTTGAACCACCCGGAACTTGTCAGTCCAACCACCAGCGCACTGGTTCATTCCACAATCAATCTACTGAATTCCAAAGCTGAACCACCAATTCCTGATGCATCTGATATTTTGCAGATTCTGGTGAATATTCCGGATCCCGGAAACCTGTTTTACAGTGAACTGCTCGATGGGATTCTGAAATCTGCAGATTTCAGAGGCTACCGTGTTCTGATTACTCGCGATCTTCTGGATTCTCCGGATTCTGTCGATTCCATTATCCGCCAGATTTATCTATGCAATATTCAGGGCATGATCCTTTGTACTTCTCTTTCCGATGCAGGCTATAAAAAAATCGCTGCTCACGTTCCAATCGTACAATGTACGGAAGCAGGTACCGCAGATTATTCCTATGTCGGAATTGATAACTACAAAGCTGCTTTTTCTGCTATGGAACACATTTACTCTACCGGGCACCATAAAATTGCCCTGTTAAATGGATCGCTTTCTTTTACCTATGCCCGGCAAAGGCAAAAAGCCTATTGCGATTTTATGAAGCAGAACAATCTTGTAATCCCAACCGGATATATTCTGAATTTCGCAGGCATTATATATGAAGCTGCCTATGCCAGTGTTTCCCAGCTGCTCTCAACCGCCAATCATCCGGATGCTATTTTTGCCGTATCCGACGTTTTTGCTATTGCTGCCGCTAAAGCTGCTGCTGCGCACCATTTGAAAATTCCAGATGATCTTGTCATCGTCGGATTTGATAACATCCAGTTGTTTTCTGCGGTCAGCACACCGCCTATTTCATCCGTTCAGCAGCCGCGTTTTCAAATGGGATATACCGCAGGTGAAATACTTTATGACTGCATCACTACAGGAACCTCTTCCGTTCCACAACGCATTATTTTACCGACCGAGCTGATTATCCGCTCTTCCTCGTTATTGAAATGAATTTTCACAATTGAAAGGAGATTACTTATGACTAACACAGAAGTCGTACTTGCAATGTACGAAGAATTTTTTAATGGACACGACGTCAACGTCGCGTTAAAATATGTAAAAGAGGATTATATCCAGCATAATCCAGGCCCCGGACAGGGACGTGCCAATCTGATGAGCGCTTTCGGTGAAAAATTTCGAACTAACCCGGATTTTCATTTAAACATTCAGTTTACAATCGCAGAGGATGATAAGGTCGCTGTTTATCTCAAGGCAGTCGATCCTCAGGGAAATACCACCTGCCGCGTTGTCGATCTGTATCGTCTGGAGGACGGAAAACTGGCTGAGCACTGGGATGTTCTGCAGAGTGTTGGAAAGTAAAGGAGACATTTCTTTTATGATACCAGAAGAAGAAAAAGCTTTAAGCGGCGTTTTATTTACACCCGGCGATCCTGAATTGGTTGCAATGAAACGCGTCGCACACAACCTAAGCAGGGATTACAACCTGACCTATGAAGAAGAAACTGACAAAAGAGACGAGATCATCGATAAACTCTTAAAGAGCCATGGTGAAGGCTGCCGCATGCAGGGACCTATTTTCTTTCATTACGGAAAGCACACTTCCATTGGCAAACACTTTTTTGCCAATTTCAATTTTACCGTACAGGATGATGCTTTCGTCGAAATCGGCGATAATAATAATTTTGGCCCGAATGTCACTATCGTAACACCTGTTCATCCTTTGCTGCCCCGCGAACGGGATCTGATCGCAGACAAAGATGGCAATCCCAAGCACATGTGTTATGCCAAACCGGTCAAAATCGGAAATGACTGTTGGTTTGGAGCAGGCGTGATCGTTTGCTCCGGCGTCACAATCGGAAACAACTGTGTTATCGGTGCCGGGAGCATTGTCACAAAAGATATTCCGGATAATTCCTTCGCAGCCGGAAATCCGTGTCGGGTAATCCGTCCCATTACAGAAGCCGACAGTATGCGCTATAAACCGGAAATTTTGCAGGATAATCAGATTATCAAATGATTTTTTCTTACAAGTCATCAAAACAGCCGCCCGGCGTTAAAACCGGACGGCTGTTTTCATACTCACGATAACAAACTATTTACAAAACGTACATTCTGTCGTTTGCTGATATTCTCCGCAAAGTCTCATTCCCCGATCAGACGCTTTAACATCACATGATGTCTCCTCAGCTGTTCGATCGGATCAGGAGCCTCAGGACCTCCCATTTCAAAATAATGTCTCTGCCCTTCATATTCCGAAGAGATGTATCCATCCCATCCCTTTTCCTTCAAATAGGCGATCGGTCCTGCATAGTCGATAGAAGGCTCATCGCAGTCTTCTGTCATTTCGTAGAATTTGCCATGACAATGTTTTGTATAATCCAAAACCTCACCAATCCAGGCAGGATCATCATAGATCTGCCTGCACATCTGTTCCGCAGCTGCAATTTCCAGCTTGTCGCCGCCCAGCTTTTCTACATCCGAATTTGTCAGGCAGCATCCCGCCCGATAGGCTTTGTCAATCTCATCCAGAATGGACTCTTTTGCTCCCGCACGCAGATATGCCTTTTTATCTGCCAGCGACATTCCTTTCGTAAAGACTGCAAAATCGAGCAGAAAGCCTGCATTTTTTGTATTTTTTCGTTTTACCTCTTCCAGAAAATCCTGTGTCCACCAGGTATGAATACCTCTCGGTGAATGAATCTCCGTAGCAATAAAAATGCCAAGTTGCTCCGCAAATTCAAAGCATTCAGAAAGAATCTGAATGTCTTCTTTTCTCATAATACCGGTACGATATACCGGGAAGCCCATTTTGGCGCAGTTTACCATATCTTTTTTTGTCCAGTAAATGGTTTCCCGATTCGACATATTCCGTTTTGCATACCATGTTGTAAAAAATGTCGTGTCATATGCGGTCGGTACTGTCTGGTATTTCTGCATCAGATCCTTAAACTTTGCAATATCGTCATCGCTCATGGTACGGTCTTCCGAACGCAGGCTCGGATAAGGCATCTGATCTACCAGCACCTCAATTCCATCTGCACCGACCTGATTTTTCACTGCAGCTACGCAGGCTTCCAAATCCATTTTTCCAAGAAAATATGGTTCCTGTAAACTATATAAAGATACGCTTCTTCCAATACTCATCTTTCTTTCCCCCCTTAAATTTCAAAGAATGACCAGCTCTTTGTACCAAATCCTTTCTGGGCATAGATTACGCTGATTCCGATTTCAACATCTAACCGGTGGCTACCTTTTGGCAACCCGCCTTTCATAACTCGCATTCTCAAGTCTTCTCCGTATTCCCAGAAAAAGTTCAGGGCGGTCGTAGCTTCTTCTAACGTAAAAACTTCGTCCGTTTTCGCAACAAGACGAATATCCTCTACATTCACAGGCTGATTATCAAGCGCAATTTTAACAAATGCAATCTGACTCAGCGGAACCCCCTCATAGTACGGAATACGTGCCCGGAATTCAAAGCATTGCACCCCATTGTCCATCATTACATTTTTTTCGCTTCCCTCTACGATAATATATCGTTCATTCATCGTCCTTCTCCCCCTTTCATTTTCCACTCTTTTTTTATGAAATTTTTCATTTTTATGATTATATTTTCATATTAGCAAATTCTATATTTTTTGTAAAGATTTTTTATTTCTAAAAATTATGCAAATTTTCTTTACTTTTTCCTTTTTGAAATTTATTCTTGTTAAACTTATGAATTGTCATTTTTTCATTTTTTGATATAATCGACTTGTAAAAATGAAAATTTGCAGTTTATAAAGGAGTAATTATCATGAAAGTACGCGCAATTCAAGATGTAAATGGCTTTTTCCAGGCACTCGATGAATGTGAAGGAAGAGTTGAACTGATTACCGAAGACCACGATGTTTTAAATCTCGCTTCCAAACTGACGCAGTTTATCGGTCTGACAAGAGTATTCAGTAATCCAGACTACACTTCTTATGAAATCGTCTGCTATCATGCTGAAGATTATGATAAGCTGAAAAAATATCTTGTTCCCGCAGATGCAAACTGAGTTTTGCGGATTCTATCAGGGCAAAAAAGGATGCCACACGCACAGGCTGCTTTTCCCAAACAAAGCATTTCTGCGCGCATGGCATCCTTTTTTGATTCTTTATTCCCAGTTCCCGCAGCCAGCTGCAAACAGGGCGACTGCTGCGACTGACGCTGCAAGCATAAATACTGCCAGAAAGCTTTTGCACCTTACCACACCAAAACCTCACAGCCATCCTCTGTTACCGCAACGGTAACCTCCCACTGTGCGGACGGCTTGCCGTCATCTGTATAAATCGTCCAGCCATTATCGGCGTCCTGATAAATTTCAGCTGTTCCGGCGTTTACCATCGGCTCAATCGTAAATACCATTCCGGGTACCATCAGCATTTCTGTCCCCTTTGGCGTTACATAGCTGACAAAGGGATCTTCATGAAATTCCAGTCCAACGCCATGTCCGCCGATATCCACAACGATACTATAGCCGTTTTCCTTTGCATGACGGTTGACCGCATCCGCCATATCCCCCAGAAATGTCCACGGTTTTACCGCCTTGATGCCCTCTTCCACGCACTCTTTTGCAACCCGCACGAGCTTTTCCTTATCCGGCGTCGTCTTTCCAATGATAAACATTCTCGAAGAATCGGAGAAATATCCTTTGTAAATCGTAGAAACATCGACGTTAATGATATCGCCCTCTTTTAAGATCACATCCTCACTCGGAATACCGTGGCAAACCTCATCGTTGATGGAAGTGCAAACGCTCTTCGGGAATCCCTCGTAGCCGAGTGGAGCCGGGATGCCGCCCAGTTCGCGGGTTTTGTCATCAACCCATTTGTTAATCTGCTCTGTGCTGATTCCGGCACGGATATTCTCTGCCACATAATCCAGAACGGCGATATTCACTTTACCGCTCTCCCGGATACCCTCAATCTGCTCCGGCGTCTTGATTATATCATGTCTCGGCACGATATGACCTTCCAGCTCAAAGCCATGAATCTTTTCATCGAACCGCATGTGGCAATTCTTGTACTTTTTACCGCTGCCGCACCAGCACGGGTCGTTACGTTCCAGTTTCTTACTCATTTTCTGTGTTTTCCTCCAGTTCTCCGGCTTCAATTCTGGCAGCTTTTTCTTCCAGATACATCCACCGCTCCATTTTTTCTTCGAGCTTTGCAGAAGCCTCTTCCTTTTGCTTCGACAACTCGTTTAAACGGACAAAGTCCGTCGCCGCCTTCAGAATATCCTCGTCCAGTCGACAGACCAAATCTTCCAGCTCCGCCATTTCCTGTTCAATCGTATCATAATCCTTCTGTTCCTGATAGGTAAATTTCAGCTTCCGCGCAGGCTTTTTCCAGGTTGCCCTTGCAGACTCGCTCCTTTCCCCTAAAGCTTCTTTTCTGTCGCCGTTTCCGGCTTCTGTTATACTGTCAAATTTCTGCGCCTCCATACTTTTACGCAGCGCATAATCGCTGTAATTGCCTTCGTACTGCTGCAGATGTCCGCCCTCTTCGAAGGCGAAAATCCGGCTCACCGTCCGGTCGAGAAAATACCGGTCATGGGAAACGATGATGACGATCCCCTCAAAATGATCCAGATAATCCTCAAGCACTGTCAGCGTTGTGATGTCGAGGTCGTTGGTCGGCTCATCCAAAATGAGAACATTGGGCGCGCCCATCAGCACCCGCAGCAGATTCAGCCGCCGTTTTTCCCCACCGGAAAGGCGCCCGATCTCCGTATACTGCTCGCTTCCTTCAAACAAAAATCGCTCCAGCATCTTCGCCGCAGACACGCTTCCCTCCGTCGTCGGCACAAATTCCGCAACCTCACGGACGTAGTCAATCACGCGCATATTCGGATCCATATGCGTCACTTCCTGCGCATAATAGCCGATTTTCACAGTCTGTCCGACGATAATTTCACCACTGTCTGGCTGTTCCTTTCCGGTCAAAAGCTTCATCAGCGTCGTCTTTCCGCATCCGTTTGCGCCGATAAACGCGACACGGTCATTTTTCAGAAAAATATACGAAAAGTCGTGAATCAGAATTCTGTCCCCGTATCCCTTTTCCACATGACGGGCTTCCAGGGTCGTCCTGCCAAGGCGCGTGGAAATGCTGCCGAGCTCCACCTGTCCGTCCGTCTCCGGCGCCTTGCGATTTTTCAGCTCTTCATAGCGTTCCAGACGCGCTTTCTGCTTTGTCGAACGCGCCCGCGCGCCGCGCTGTACCCATGCAAGCTCTGTCCGAAGGATATTCTGGCGCTTTAGCTCCGTTGCCTGTGCCATTTCTTCCCGCTGCGCCTTTAATTCCAGATAACCGGCATAGTTCGTGTCGTAAGAATAAAGCTTTCCCTTGTCGACCTCTGCGATCCGATTGCACACACTGTCTAAGAAATACCGGTCATGAGTAATCATCACCAACGCCTCTTTGCGCTGTTTTAGCTGCTCCTCCAGCCAGTCCGCCATTTCATGGTCCAGATGGTTCGTCGGCTCGTCCAGAAGCAAAATATCAGCTTCCTTTAATAAAACGCTCACCAGCGCAAGGCGTTTTCTCTGTCCACCGGATAGCTCGCCCGATTTCTGGTCAAAATTCGAAACGCCCAGCTTCGTCAGCATCGTTTTCGCCTTTGTCACAAGCGCCGCCTCATCCTGATGATCTCGCTTCTCTGTCTGTCCGGATTCCGGTCCGGACAACTCCCTGTGTCCTGCCAGCACACAGTCAAGGGCCGTCATTTCCGGATCAAAGACCGGGTGCTGGGGCAGATAGGCGATCACCGCATGGTTCGCTTTCGTCACTGTACCCTCGTCCGTCTCTTCCAGCCCCGCCATGATTTTTAACAGCGTGGACTTGCCGGTTCCGTTGATGCCGATGATCCCGACCTTTTCGCCCTCCTGCAGAAAAAACGACGTATCGTCAAACAGCTGCCGTCGGCTGTATGATTTTGATAAATGTTCTATGGAAAGTAAATTCATTGCAATCCTCATTTCTGCTGCGGTCATTTTGGTCAGTTTCCTCTAACTTCTGTTCACAAACTGCCAGAACGCCATTTCTATTATAATTCTCCCCCTGCATTCGTGCAAGAAGTTGTTTTTTTCCATTGTTTTTACATGGCAAAACGTGGTACAGTGCACACGTAGCTTACTCCCGTAGAAAAATATATTTACGAAAGAGGTCACTCCCATGCAACAGGAACAATCCATTTCCAGTCAAAATTTGTCCGATTCCCGGCTCAGCCGCTTCGGATTCCATTCTAAAAAGCCGTCCGATTCCGCTTTTTATAAGACGTTTTTTTCCATGTATCCGCTGCTCGTCCTGCAGAATGTCGTGACGCTTTCCGTCAATCTCGCCGACAACATGATGCTCGGAGCTTACGGTGAATCCGCACTGTCCGGCGCAGCTGCGGTCAATCAGATTCAGTTCGTCTATCAGTGCCTGCTTACTGCCCTGGGCGATGGACTCGTCATGTTCGGCAGCCAGTATTGGGGCAAAAAGCAGCTTTCCCCGCTGCGCAAAATCGCCGCATCCGCCATGCACTTCGGGCTTTTGCTTTCTGCAGTTTTATTCCTGCTGGTCAGCATTTTCCCGATACAGGCGCTTCGGATTTTCACGACGGATTCCGCCATCCTCGAACAGGGTGCACAGTATCTGAGTATTATCCGTTTTACTTACCTGTTCTTTGCAATCACACAGATTCTGCTCGCAACCCTTCGAAGCGTGGAAATCGTCGGCATTGCGTTCCGGCTTTCCTGTATGGCACTTCTTGTCAATTGTTCGATTAACTATCTTCTGATTTTCGGTCATTTCGGATTCCCGCAGCTGGGCATCCGCGGTGCGGCGATCGGCACGCTGACCGCCCGCATATTGGAGGTTATCGTTCTGCTTGTTTACCTTTTCCGCAGCGCAGGCAAAAAGCTCGGGCTGCATTTTTCCAACTACTTCCATGTCGATCCGGTTCTGACGAAGGATTACCTTAAAACAACAGCCCCTATGCTCGTCACGAATGGACTCTGGGGCGTCAATACCGCCCTGCAGACCGTTATTTTAGGGCATATGACAGCTGCTGCCATCGCGGCAAACAGCGTTGCCTCGACCCTTTACATGCTCATCAAATCCACCGCCATCGGTGCTTCCTCCACAGCCTCCGTCATGATCGGAAAAGCAGTCGGCTCCGGTGACATCCCGCTGACAAAACACTATTCCAAACTGCTGCAGTGTCTGTTTTTATGCATTGGTGTACTGTCCGGCATTACACTGTTTTTCATCCGTATCCCGATCCTCTCGATCTACGATCTGCAGCCTGCCACAAAGGAAATGGCAAATACTTTTCTCATCATCCTGAGTGTCATCTGCGTCGGTATGACTTATCAGATGCCCACCAATAACGGCATCATCCGCGGCGGCGGGAACGCACTTTTCGTCGTCAAAATGGACCTGATCAGCATCTGGTGTATCGTCCTGCCGCTGTCGTTTTTCATGGCGTTTGTGATGCATGCATCCCCGACCGTCGTGGTCTGGTGTCTGAACGCAGATCAGATTTTTAAATGCGTGCCCGCCTTTCTGGAATCCAACTACGGCAACTGGATTCGGAAGCTGACGCGGGACGAGTGAGGGCGCAGGCTTGATGCAACGCCCCACGCCATCCGGCAAAGACACAAAAAACCCGGAGCAGAATGTCTTCTCAGCAAATATTTGCCAGATAGCATCCTGCTCCGGGATTTTTTATTCGCATATTGGCATCAGACAGCTGCACTTCTTCCAGCCTTCCGATGCTGCGCATGACACGTGCAGAGCCATTTGACGGCAGGCTGCCGCTTCAACCGCCCTGCCCGCGCCGCGTGCTTGCGCTGTTTATGCGTTTACTTTTTCTACACCAATGGTAACGGTTTCTCCGTTAACGTTCCACTCCTTGCTGACTGCAAGTGCCTCTTCACCGACGAACGCATCCGCCAGAACCTTGCCGGCGATCATTGCTTCATTCCGTGCAACAATGCCTTCTACCTTCTCATTGCCGCAGACAGAAACCTTAATGTGATCCATCACTTCAAAGCCTGCATCCTTACGCATAGTCTGGATCTTGCTGATGACTTCGTATACAAAGCCCTCTTCCAGCAGCTCCTCAGACAGGTTGGTGTCCAGAACAACTGTCATGTAGTTGTCTGCCTCAGATACATAACCGGGCTTCTGAGCCATATCGATCAGCAGGTCCTCTTTGGTCAACTCCACTTCTGTGCCGTTCACATCAAATTTCAGTGCTCCAACGCTTTCCAGCTCATCCATTGCAGCATTTCCATCCAGCTCATCCAAATGCTGTTTGATGCCGCCAAGCTGTTTGCCGTATTTGGGTCCAACTGTACGCAGCTGAGGCTTGAAGGTGTATGCAGTAAAGTCACGCACGTCATCTGTGAAGACTACCTTCTTGACATTTAATTCGTCTTCGATGATTTCCTGATAGAAATCAGACAGCTGCTTGTCGGCTTTGACAAACATCGTGCCGATAGGCTGACGGTTCTTGATGTTTGCCGTGTTACGGCACGCACGTCCCATAACGACGATTTCCAGAACCTCTTTCATATCCTCTTCCAGCTTCTCATCCATCAGAGCAGTGTCTGCTGTCGGGAAGTCACACAGATGAACGCTTTCTGGAGCGCTTGCATCTACGCTGCAGACAAGGTTTCTGTAAATATCCTCTGTCATAAACGGGATCATCGGGGCTGCAGCCTTGGCAGTTGTCACAAGAGCTGTATACAGTGTCATGTAAGCGTTGATCTTATCCTGCTCCATGCCCTTTGCCCAGAAACGTTCCCGGCTTCTTCTTACATACCAGTTACTTAAATCATCCACAAAATCCTGCAGTGCTCTTGCAGCTTCTGGGATACGGTACTGATCCAGGTTTTCGTCCACAGCCTTTACCATGGTGTTGAGTCTGGACAAAATCCATTTATCCATAACGGAAAGCTTATCATATTCCAGAGTGTGCTCTGCCGCATTGAAATTATCGATATTTGCATACAGTACAAAGAACGCATAGGAGTTCCACAGCGTGCTCATGAACTTACGCTGACCTTCCATAACTGCCTTGCCGCTGTAGCGCTTCGGAATCCAGGGAGCGGATACTGTATAGAAATACCAGCGGTTTGCATCTGCGCCGTATTTTTCCAGGGCTTCGAAGGGATCCACCGCATTGCCCTTGGACTTACTCATCTTCTGACCATTTTCATCGAGAACGTGACCCATAACGATAACGTTTTCAAAAGGAGAGCGGTTAAACAGCAGCGTAGATTCCGCCATCAGAGAGTAAAACCAGCCTCTTGTCTGGTCAACAGCCTCGGAAATGAACTGTGCCGGGAACTGTCTCTTAAATACGTCCTGATTTTCAAAGGGATAATGATGCTGTGCAAAGGGCATTGCGCCGGAGTCAAACCAGCAGTCGATTACTTCGGGAACACGGTGCATGGTGCCGCCGCAGTCCGGGCACTTCATTGTGATTTCGTCGATATAAGGACGATGCAGCTCTACAGTCAGCGCCTTTTCGTTGCCGGATTTTTCAAACAGCTCCTGACGGCTGCCGATGGATTCCATATGTCCGCAGGAGCACTCCCATACGTTCAGAGGAGTTCCCCAGTAACGGTTTCTGGAAATACCCCAGTCCTGTACGTTTTCCAGCCAGTCGCCGAAACGTCCTTTACCGATGGATTCCGGAATCCAGTTTACAGTATTGTTATTTGCAATCAGTTCATCGCGGACTGCCGTCATGCGGATGAACCAGGATTCTCTTGCGTAGTAGATCAGGGGCGTGTCGCATCTCCAGCAGTGAGGATAGCTGTGCTCAAACTTCGGAGCCGCAAACAGCAGGTGCGCATCCTCCAGAGCCTGCAGGACAAGGGGATCTGCTTTCTTTACAAATACACCCGGCCAGGGAGTTTCTTTGGTCATATCGCCTTTACCGTCTACCAGCTGTACGAACGGAAGATCATATTTTCTGCCTACGTTTGCATCGTCTTCACCGAATGCAGGTGCGATATGAACCACGCCGGTACCATCTGTCAGGGTAACGTACGTATCGCAGGTTACATAGTAGGCTTTCTTATTCTGTTTTTTACAGATATCCACTGCACAGTCAAACAGCGGCTCATACGCCTTGTATTCCAGATCTTTACCGGTGTAGGTTTCCAGCACTTCATAGGCGGGAGCTTCCGGATTTTCCGCATTCAACTTGCCAAGAACGGTATCCAGCAGAGCTTCTGCCATATAATAGGTATAGCCGTCAGCAGCTTTTACCTTGCAGTATGCCTCGTTCGGATTTACGCAGAGTGCAACGTTGGAGGGCAGGGTCCACGGCGTGGTTGTCCATGCCAGGAAATAAGCATCTTCGCCGACTACCTTGAAGCGAACGACTGCAGAACGTTCCTTGACATCCTTATAGCCCTGCGCAACCTCCTGTGCAGACAGCGGTGTTCCGCAGCGAGGACAGTAGGGAACGATCTTAAAGCCTTTGTATAACAGGTTTTTGTCCCAGATCTGCTTTAATGCCCACCACTCGGATTCGATATAGTTATCATCATAGGTGATGTAGGGATTGTCCATATCTGCCCAGAAACCAACGGTATCGGAAAATTTTTCCCACATGCCTTTGTACTTCCAGACGCTTTCCTTACATTTATCAATAAAAGGAACCAATCCGTACTGTTCGATCTGATCCTTGCCGTCCAGGCCCAGCAGCTTTTCCACTTCCAGCTCAACCGGAAGTCCGTGGGTATCCCAGCCTGCCTTACGGGGTACATAATAGCCCTTCATGGTGCGATAACGAGGAATCATGTCCTTGATAACACGGGTTTCCAAATGTCCGATATGCGGCTTGCCGTTTGCAGTCGGAGGTCCGTCATAAAATGTATAGGTCGGACCCTGCTTGCGCTGTTCCATACTCTTTTTAAAAATATCATTGTCACGCCAGAACTGTTCAACGTTCTTTTCGCGTTCCATGAAATTCAAGTTTGTGTCAACTTTGTTGTACATGGCTTTGTTCCTTTCCTTTGAAATAAACTGATGCCCTCGGGTCGCGCATGCGACATGATTCCCGGCTTTGTCTGTTTCCGATTGGATTTCCTCTTTGTTGCATGAAGCGGCCAATA